>PJUF01000172.1_pt1 | contig 57020 bp, 53 predicted proteins | sample 1512191 | NCBI WGS metagenome assembly PJUF01 (sample SAMN08177673, study PRJNA422409) | Feces metagenome, whole genome shotgun sequencing project. | isolation source: Chicken feces (3) enriched on wood chips | host: Gallus gallus | place: USA: Madison | collected 2015-01-15 | reverse complement strand
TCGGCCAGACGCTCCAGCATGGACCCCGACGCCAGCCCTTCGGGCGAAACATACAGCAGGTCCAGCTCGCCCGACCGCGCCGCGCGCCAGACGGCGGAACGCTCGTCCATCGTCAGCCCCGAATCCAGACGGGCGGCGGCCACGCCCTGCTGCTTCAGCGCCTCGACCTGGTCGGTCATCAGGGCGATCAGCGGCGAGACGACCAGGCCCACGCCCTCGCGCAGGATGGCGGGCACCTGATAGCAGACGCTCTTGCCGCCGCCGGTCGGCAGCACGGCCAGCACGTCGCGCCCGGCCAGGACTTCCTCGATCACCGAGGCCTGAAGCCCGCGAAAATCGGCATGGCCCCACACCCGCTCCAGCAGGGTCCGCGCCTCGTCCAGTGTGGGCGAGAAGTCAGCGGGCGGGGGGAAGTCCAACATGGCGGCCGTTGTGCCGTATTCGGCCGGGGGTGTCACGATATGATCCCTTCTCCAACCGCGTCCTTCTCCCCTTCTGGGAGAAGGTGGGCGCCGAAGGCGCTCGGATGAGGGGTTTCGGGACGCAGGATGCAGCGGCTGTCCTTAAGGGGCGAGCGACCCCTCATCCGTCAGCCCTCGGGCCAAGCCCCGAGGGCTGCCACCTTCTCCCGCAAGGGGAGAAGGGATAAGGGGCGTCTCATGACCATGCTTCTCTACGGCCGCCCGCCCGCGGTGTTCGATCCGCCGTCGACGGCGACCCAGACCTCGCCTCTGATCCCCAGCTCGACGGCGCTGGAGACGGTCGCGCCCGGATCGGCCGACGGGGTGATGCTTTACGCTCCGCCGGGCGCGGTGGAGCGACGCTATACGCTGGCCCTGGCGCTGAAGGCGCTGAAACCCGGCGGCCGGCTCGACGTCATGGCGCCCAAGGACAAGGGCGGCTCGCGTCTGGGCAAGGAGCTGAAGGCGTTCGGGCTGGAGGTTATCGAGACGGCCAAGGCCCACCATCGCCGCTGCGTCGTCATTCGTCCCGAGACGGTCGAGGGACTGGAGGCGGCGATCGAGGCGGGCGCACCGCGCGTGGTTCCGGGGCTGGAGGCCTGGTCGCAGCCGGGCGTCTTCGCCTGGGACCGGATCGATCCGGGCACGGCCCTGTTGGCCGAAGTCCTGCCGCCGCTGAAGGGGGCGGGCGCCGATCTGGGCTGCGGCTTCGGGGCGCTGTCGACGGTGGTGCTGCGCTCGCCTGCCGTCACGGCGCTAAGGCTGGTCGACATCGACCGACGCGCGGTCGAGGCGGCGAAGCGCAACGTCGAGGACGCGCGCGCCGGCTTCGACTGGGCCGATGTGCGGACGCTGGACGCGGCGGGGGACCTGGACTTCGTCGTCAGCAATCCGCCCTTCCACGACGGCGGGGCCGAGGATCGGCGTCTGGGGCAGGCCTTCATCCGCAAGGCGGCCGAGATGCTGAAGAAGGGCGGAACCGCCTGGATCGTCGCCAACCGCCACCTGCCCTATGAGGCCGAACTGGACGCCGCCTTCAAGCGGGTGCGGATGGTCGTGGATCAGGGCGGCTACAAGATTTTCGAGGCGGTGAAGTAGTGGCGGGCAAGATTCCAACGTCCCGCGTGGACAAGCTGCTGGGGTCGATGGGCTACGGCTCGCGGGCCGAGATGGCGCGGCTGGGCAAGGCGGGCGGCATCGTGCTGGACGGCGCCGATCTGACCGACGTGTCGAAGCGCATTCCGGTGACGCCCGATCTGCCGATGCGAATGGAGATCGACGGCGAGCCGCTGGACCCCGTGCCCGGCCTCGTCATCCTTTTGAACAAGCCGCTGGGCATGACCTGCTCGCACAAGGAGGACGGGGCGCTGGTCTATGACGTCCTGCCCGACCGCTGGCGGCGGCGTGACCCGGCGATCTCGACCATCGGGCGGCTGGACAAGCAGACGAGCGGCCTGCTGCTGCTGACCGACGACGGCGACCTGCTGCATCGGGTGATCAGTCCCAAACGCCATGTGGCCAAGGTCTATCGCGCGACGCTGGCGCGGCCGCTGAACGGGACGGAAGGGGCGCTGTTCGCCTCGGGCGAGCTGGTGCTGGAGGGCGAGGACAAGCCGCTGGCGCCCGCCGTACTGGAGGTGGTGTCGCCGACGGAGGCGCGGCTGACGGTGACGGAGGGCCGCTATCACCAGGTGCGCCGCATGTTCGCGGCGGTCGGCAATCACGTCGAGGCCCTGCATCGCGAGCGGCTGGGCGGCCTGGCGCTGCCGGATGAGCTGGCGCCGGGCGAATGGCGGCTGCTGACCGAAGATGAGATCGCTTCGATCTTCGCCTGAACCGCTCTTTCGTCATCCTCCGGCAAGCCGCGCAAGCGGCGCAGACCGGGGGACCCAGCGGCGCGCGTGAGCGCGAAAGACGCGGACATGGCGCTTGCCGCAAAGATCGCCTTCGGCGCCGCTGGGTCCCCCGGTCGTCGCTGCGCTCCGCCGGAGGATGACGAAAGAAAAAGGCGGGCCAGGCGGCGCTTGACCTGTCCTCCGCAGTCGCGCACCTGCCTGTCTCATGACACTCACCAAGATCTGCGGCCTGACGACGCCGGATACGCTGGATGCGGTGCTGGACGGCGGGGCGGCCTTTGTCGGGGCGGTGGTGTTTCCCAAGAGCCCGCGCCACATCCCGCCGCTGCATGCCGCGACCCTGTTCGACCGGGCGCGCGGAAAGGCGAAGGTGGTCGCCGTCCTGGTCGACCCCGACGACGCCCTGTTGAGCGAAGTCGCCCTGATCCTGCGGCCCGACTTCATCCAGTTGCACGGCCATGAAACGCCGCACCGCGCGGCGGAGGCCCGACGGCTGACGGGGGCGCGGGTCATCAAGGCCCTGCCGATCCGGGATGAGGCGGACTTCGCCGGCGTCGCCGATTGGACCGGCGTCGCCGATCATCTGCTGTTCGACGCCAGGCCGCCGAAAGGCGCCGACCTGCCCGGCGGCGTGGGGGCCTCGTTCGACTGGACGTTGATGCAGAACCGGGCGCTTCCGGCAAACTGGTTCCTCGCGGGCGGGCTGGACCCGCAAAATGTTTCCGAGGCGGTGCGGATTTCCGGGGCGCCGATGGTCGATGTCTCCTCTGGCGTTGAAAGCGCGCCGGGTGTTAAGGACCGGGCCCTGATCAAAGCTTTTCTGGACGCCGCATCGCGGTCCTGATTTCGTCGCCTTCCTCCCTGAAGACTTTCGTTGTGCCCCAGACCGTGCCCCAGACTGTGAACGCCCTATCGAATTCCTACGCCTGGCCTGACGCCGAAGGCCGCTTCGGCCCCTATGGCGGCCGCTTCGTGCCCGAAACCCTGATGCCGCTGATCCACGAGCTGGATGCGGCCTATAAGGCGGCCAAGGCGGACCCCGGCTTCCAGGCCGAACTGGACGGCTATCTGGAGCACTATGTCGGCCGCGCCAGCCCGCTCTATTTCGCCGAGCGGCTGACGGAGCATTTCGGCGGCGCCAAGATCTGGCTGAAGCGCGAGGACCTGAACCACACGGGCGCGCACAAGATCAACAACTGCATGGGCCAGATCCTGCTGGCCCGCCGCATGGGCAAGACGCGCATCATCGCCGAGACCGGCGCCGGTCAGCACGGGGTCGCCTCGGCCACCGTCTGCGCCCGCTTCGGCCTGCCCTGCACCGTCTACATGGGCGCCGTCGACGTGGCCCGGCAGCAGCCGAACGTCTTCCGCATGAAGCTGCTGGGCGCCGAGGTCTCGGCGGTGACGGCGGGGGCGGCGACGCTGAAGGACGCCATGAACGAGGCGATGCGCGACTGGGTCACCAATGTCGCCGACACCTACTACATCATCGGCACGGCGGCGGGTCCGGCCCCCTACCCGGCCATGGTGCGCGACTTCCAGTCGGTGATCGGCAAGGAGATCAAGGCCCAAGCCCAACGTCAGATCGGCCGCCTGCCCGACGCGGTCATGGCCTGCATCGGCGGCGGGTCCAACGCCATCGGCGCCATGCATCCCTTCATCCAGGACGAGGCCGTGCGTCTGATCGGGGTCGAGGCGGCGGGCCTCGGCCTGGACACCCCCGACCACGCCGCCAGCCTGAAGGGCGGGCGCTCGGGCGTGCTGCACGGCAACCGCACCTATCTGCTGCAGGACGCGGACGGCCAGATTCTGGAAGGCCACTCCATCTCCGCCGGGCTCGACTATCCGGGCATCGGGCCGGAGCACGCCTGGCTGCACGACCTGGGCCGGGGTGAATATCTGTCGGCCACAGACCAGGAAGCGCTGGACGCGTTCCAGACCCTGTGCAAGCTGGAAGGCATCATCCCCGCGCTGGAGTCCTCGCACGCCCTGGCGCGCGCCGGCGACGTCGCCAGACAGATCGGCAAGGACGGCGATCTGGTGATCGTCCTGTCGGGCCGGGGCGACAAGGACATCAACACTGTGGCCAAGCATCTGGACGTGGAGCTGTGATGATGAAGACCCTGCTGATCGCCGCCGCCATCGCGGCCCTCTCTCCGACCCTGACCCTGGCGCAGAACACGGCCGCTCCAGCGCCCCAGGCGCCGGTTCAGGCGGCCCCGGCCATCCCGCCCGGTCCGGCGGCTACGGGAATGCCGGTCCTGCCGCCGGCGACGGAAGCAGCCGACTGCGGCGGCCTGCTGCGCAGTCCGGCCTTCTGCGTGACGGCCCAACTGGATCAGATCGGCGCCCTGGCCGACGCCTATACGGAGCACCTCTCCACCCTGAACTGGCTGGCGGCGGACGGCGACGACAACCGCGTCATCTTCGTGCGCCGCCGCGACGGCGGCGGCTGCGACGGCCTGCAGATGGTCGCCTTCTATGATGTGTCCAAGCCCGCCGAGGCGACCGCTCCGGGCTACCTGGGCTTCGCCGTCATTCCCGGTGATGTCTGCGCCGCGACGCCCGAGACTCCGGCGCCGACGCCTTCGGGAGGAGCGGCTCAGTGACGACCGCACGCATCGACGCCCGCTTCGCCAAGCTGAAGGCCGAGAACCGGGCCGGTCTGGTCCCCTATGTCATGACCGGCGATCCCAGCCGGGATGAGGCGCTGGAGATCCTCAAGGGCCTGCCCGCCGCCGGCGCCGACCTGATCGAGCTGGGCCTGGCCTTCTCGGACCCGATGGCCGAGGGGCCGCCGATCCAGCGCGCCGCCCTGCGCGGGCTGAAGGCGGGGATGACCCTGCGCGGCACGCTCGACCTCGTGGCCGACTTCCGCAAGGTCGATCAAGACACGCCGCTGATCCTGATGGGCTATCTGAACCCGGTGGAATCCTACGGCTATGAGGTCTTCGCCCGCGATGCGGCCGAGGCCGGGGTGGACGGCATCATCGTCGTCGACTGTCCGCCGGAAGAGGCCGGGCCGCTGGCCGCCGCCCTGGACGCGGCCGAAGTTTCGCTGATCCGACTGGCCACGCCGACCTCCGACGACGACCGGCTGAAGGTCATCGCCGAGGGCACGTCCGGCTTCGTCTATTATGTCTCGGTCGCCGGGGTGACCGGGGTGAAGGAGGCCGTGGCCGCCGAGGTGGCGCCCGCCGTCGCGCGCGTCCGTCGCGCGGCCGGCCTGCCCGTCGCCGTCGGCTTCGGCGTCAGGACGCCCGAACGCGCCGCCGAGATCGCCCGCGTCGCCGACGCCGTGGTGGCCGGCTCGGTCTTCGTGGACGAGGTCGCCGCCGCCCTTGAGGCGAACGAACCCGCCGCCCCGCGCGTTCTGGCCAAGGTGAAGGCCCTGGCGGATGCGGTTCATGGTGCCCGCGCTAGTGCTTCCGTGACGGAAACCGTTTAAAGGCCCCGCCCATGGTCGATAAGAATCCCGAGAACAAGGCACGCGGCGGCTGGCTGTCGCGTTTCGCGCCGGGCGTGCGCAAGATCGTCAGCCCGCGCGACACCCCGGACAATCTGTGGGTCAAGGACCCGGACACGGGCGAGATGCTGTTCCGCTCGGACCTGGAGGCGGCCCTGTGGGTCACGCCGTCGGGCCGTCACATGCGGATCAACGCCCCGACCCGCCTGAAGGCCACCTTCGACGACGGCCTGTATGAGGCGATCGACACGCCGGACGTGCCGGAAGACCCGCTGAAGTTCTCGGACGGCAAACCCTATCGCGACCGCCTGTCGGCGGCGCGCAAGGCGGCGGGCCGCAAGGACACCATGGCCATCGGCTACGGCCGTATCGGCGGCGCCCCCGCCGTGGTCATCGTGCAGGACTTCACCTTCATGGGCGGTTCGCTGGGCATGGCGGCGGGCGAGGCCTTCATCGCCGCCGCGCGCGAGGCGGTGAAGCGCAATGTTCCCTTCGTCTGCTACACCGCCGCCGGCGGGGCGCGGATGCAGGAAGGCGCCCTCAGCCTGATGCAGATGGCCCGCACCACCCTGGCCGTTCAGGAAGTGAAGGCGGCCAAGCTGCCCTACGTCGTGGTGCTGACCGACCCGACCACGGGGGGCGTCACGGCCTCCTACGCCATGCTGGGCGACGTCCACCTGGCCGAGCCGGGCGCCCTGATCGGCTTCGCCGGTCCGCGCGTGATCGAGACCACCATCCGCGAGAAACTGCCGCCGGGCTTCCAGCGCGCCGAGTATCTCAAGGACAAGGGCATGGTCGACAAGGTGGTGTCGCGCGGCGACCTGCCGACGACGCTGGGCCTGATCCTGTCCATGCTGATGAGCGGCGCGGCCCAGAAGAAGGCTGCCTAACTGCAGGCTCTTTCCATGGACCCGATTTCGGAACGCCTGCGCGCCCGGCATCCCCAGCGCATCGACCTGTCGCTGGATCGGATGCGGGCCCTGTGCGAGGCGCTCGGGAATCCGCAGGACAAGCTGCCGCCGGTGGTCCATGTCGCGGGCACCAACGGCAAGGGCTCGACGGTCGCCCTGATCCGCGCCATTGCAGAATCTGCGGGTCTGCGCGTCCACGCCTACACCTCGCCGCATCTGGTGCGCTTCAACGAGCGTATCCGGCTGGCCGGGACGCTGATCACCGATGACGCCCTGAACGCCATCCTCGACCGGGTCGAGGCGGCGATGGCCGAAACCGGCGGGCAGGCCACCGTGTTCGAGAGCACCACGGCGGCGGGGTTTCTGGCCATGAGCGAGACCCCTGCGGACCTGGCGATCATCGAGGTGGGTCTCGGCGGCGTGCTGGACGCCACCAATGTCATCGCCCGGCCCCTGCTCAGCGTCATCACCCCCGTCGATCTGGACCACGCCGAGTTCCTGGGCACGACCCTCGAAGGCGTGGCGGGCGAGAAGGCGGGCATATTGAAAGCGGGCGCGCGCGGCGTCGTGGCGCGCCAGTCCGAGGCGGCCATGGCCGTGATCGCGCGCCGCGCGGCCGAGGTCGGCTCGCCCCTGACCGTCATGGGCGTCGACTTCGACGCCTGGGCCGAACGCGGCGGCCTCGTCTATCAGGATCAGGAGCGGTTCCTCGACCTGCCCGCGCCCGCCCTGTCCGGCGCGCACCAGTTCGACAACGCCGGCGTCGCCATCGCCGCCGCGCTGGAGCTGGACCTGCCCGAAACCGCCATCGCCGAGGGGCTGAAGGCTGTGCGTTGGCCTGCGCGGATGCAGCGACTGACCGCCGGCCCCTATGCCGACAAGGCTCAGAAGGCCGACGCCGAACTGTGGCTGGACGGCGGGCACAACCCGCACGCCGCCCGCGCCCTGGCCCGCGCCCTGGCCGACCGCCAGACGCGCGCCCCGCGCCCCACGGCCCTGATCGTCGGCATGCTGGCCAACAAGGACGCCGGCGGCTTCTTCGAGGCGCTGAAGGGCATCGACGCCCAGGTCTTCACCGTCGGCTTCGAGGGGACGGCCGCCGAGCCGGAGGCTTTGGCCGCGGTCGCCCAAGGGCGCGGCTTCGGCGCCATGGCGGCGGGATCGGTGGACGCCGCGCTGGAGCGCGCCCTGGCCCTGGGCGCCGGACGGGTGGTCATCTGCGGCTCGCTGTATCTGGCGGGCGAGGTGCTGGGCGCCAGCCGCGAGACCTGGCCCGTATAAGCAAACGCGCCGCCTCTCCCTCCCCTTCATGGGGGGGGTATAGTGATGTCTTCACGACTGCGCGGCTGTGACCACACCATAGGCGGACGCATCAGTCGTATAGGCAAGACAGGTTAGGGGTATTCTGTGCCCGGCTGAAGGGTTCAGCGGCGCGTCAGATTATTGATCAAACGCCTTCCCGGCGGAACATCGATGGACGCCTCGTGGGCAGCGGCTTCTATCGCTTCGAATTCCGTCTGAACTGCGATGCTCAAACGCTCAAGGCGACGTTTTTGGTCTGCCAGTCCAACACAAACGGGCGGACCCACAGTCGCTCGGAACCCGGCGCAATAGGTGTCAACAGAGGCAGCAATCGCTCTGGCACTTCCGAACTCCCAGCGCATATCCGAGCGATGTTGAACGACTTCCAAGTCCACGGTGTTGATGTCCATCACATAGCTTTGCGCCTCCGCACTCGCTCCGATAGCCGTCGCGCTCTGACCGGGACTGTTGCTCAGGATGGCTTGAGCTCTTCGACGGTTGTGCATTCTGGAATACAGGCGCTGATATCGGCCAGCCGCGTTGGCGAGTTGATCCTGTAAGGCGGGAATTCTGGCTTCTATACCGTCAAGATTTGCGGTGAGCCGAGCGAGGTTTTCCATCGCTGTGGCGTGAGCGGTTTGAGCACTAATCTGATCCGAGCGCCTTTCCAAATCCACGACAGCAGCACGGTATTGTTCGGCAGTTCCACGACGATAGGCGCGATGTCCGCCCTGCCAAGATAGGTTCAGAACGTCTCCATCAAACGCACCGGATAGGCTGGGCGGACTCCCCAAAGAGAGAAGGGTTGAACGTATGGTCAGCATGACAGTCGAACCGTCTCCAGCGCCTTCCACGGTGAATGACGAACTTGCCGTTTTGCCCGTTTCATCCAGCGTCATCGATTCCAGCCGTCCTGTGATCCGTCCGTCTGGCGTCTGAACCAGGAAGATCATTTCCGCCGAGCGTGGCGATGCGCTGACATATGTTCCTGAGAGTCCGGATTGGGCAAAACTAGGAGCGGCGATCACTGTCAGGATCAGCGCCAATAGAATCGCGCGGCTGGCTTCGATCCGGCGTGGGATCGCCCGCGCGATTCCGATCAGATGAGCTGTGGTCATGTTCGTTGCCCCGGTTTGTATCCGGAGACCTTACTCGAACAGGATCAATAAACACCTAAAGAGGTGATAAAATCACCTGATAGTGGCGACGATCCCGCGACTAGTGATCGTGGCGACATGATCACGCCACGACAGATCAAAGCGGCGCGAGCCTTATTGGGTTGGTCCCAGCAGGAGCTAGCGGACCGCGCCATTGTTTCGCTGAACGCCCTGACCCGATTGGAACGCGGGCAGGTTGATTTACGTCTGAGCACCTTAACCGCTGTTGAAACCGCCTTGATGAAGGGCGGCGTTGAATTCATTGCCGCCGCAGAAAAGGGCGAAGGGGTGCGGCTACGCCGGGCATCAAACTAGAGGCCGGAGTTAGCTACGCTCTGTAGTTGCGTAGTGATGGGTTCTCGTTCTGCGACAATGTCAGCGCTCATGGCAGATATTCGGCGAGCCAGCTGCGCTCCGACACGACAGACGCCATCGCTGCGGAGTGTGAAATCCGCCCCTGATAGTGGCGTGGACATGACAAACCGTAAGATGGCCGCATCAACGATCGGGCGCGACGGCTCCATCAGGTCAAAGACGAAAGCTGGTGCCCCTTTCGAGGCGTGGTGCATAATCCCGATAGCCGGGTCATAGCCTTCGCCCAAAAGCTCAATCTGCAAATGCGATTGCAGGACCGCATAAGCGTAGTTGAGCATGGCGTTGACGGGATGCGACGCTCTTCCATTCTTGCTTTTACCAGCGCGGATTGCTGATCGGGGGCCGATGGCCGCCCATGCATCGGGAACAGGATGACGGACCGTTGCGCGCCATTGCAGTGGAACCCCTTGCCACGCTGAAAAGTAGGTGGCGCTCGCACGACCCTCGATACCGCGAAGAAGTTGAATGTCCGCCGGTGGATTATGCGTCAGAAGGTTGAGTTCATTTCGCAGTCCCGCGCATGATCGATCCCGCAACGCCGAGCTTGGAAAAACAGTTTGAAGAGTGTCGATTGAATTGGCGATCTTTTGGCGGATCAAGCTGACCGACAACGCTAACCGTCGCCGATTGTCGGCGCGAGTTTCGATCTGCCATTCGACCTTGGCACGATCTGCGCCATAGCCTTGCTCCGACAAAACAGACGCAACATTGCCGGACCAATCGATGCGGACCAGCGCCACGCCTTGTTCCGAAAGCCATGTCAGCACGTCGAAAGACAATGTCCCACTGCCGTCGATTAGAACAATGCGCGGCGGCAACGACAGGTCGCCGCGAAAGAACCGATGCGAAGCCTGCTCTTGCGGGTAGTGGGTAAAGCCGTCCCGGATGACGAGCGAACCGTTTTGAATGCGAAGCGAAACACCATGCCCGCAAAGGATCAATGGTTTGGTATTGCGCTCTCGCCGCCTTCGCGGTTTTTGGGGCTTCTCAGCTTCAGTCATCCAATATGCTGAACGCGCGGCCCATTCGTCGCTAAGCTGCGTCGAGTCGATTAGATACGGCTTGGTGTCGAGACAGGACACAGAAGACTCCAGACTCGCAATTTTTCAATGCTCTAACCTATCATTGTTAGGCTCTAATGCGCAGAGAATAGAAGGCTCCCGCGTTTAAAAAGATGGCCGATTTTGATCCTGAAGCACTTCCTGCCGACACGTGGCAGTTAGCGGACCCGCTTGATTTCGCGTGGTTCGGTTGCGCGCCAAATGGCTTGAAAACGCAGTATCGGGAAGCTGGCGATAATCCGGGCAGAACCGCTGCACTGCGGCAGATGATGGAAGCCGAGGTAAGGGGAAGAATCGGAGACGGAGAACTTACGGCATACGGGATTCTGACCGCCCCCAAGCTGGAGGATACAGCGCGCAGAATTCCGCCGACATTATTCCAGGCGCAGAGCGCCAGCGTTGATTGGGACCAAGGAATAATCACAAGCCTAGGCAGAACGTTCGCCGAAGTTCGCGTATGCGGCCTCGAAATGGCGCACTTGGAGGCAGCGGTTTTTACCGATCCCGTCTCCGAGAATGCGCCTCGGAACAAACGAGGTGGTGGACGCATAAGCCAGTATCCGCAAGCACGAGAAATTCTCGAAGCTCTTCTCGCTGTGCCGTCGTATGCGTCCCTGTCGGCGGCCCGCCTGTTAGAGCCATTTAATCGCGCATATCGCGATAAATTCTGTCCGCCAGACGGGAAGCTGCCGCCCGTCAGCGAGCGCAGTCTGCGTGATTATTTAAAACGGTATCGGCAGGAATTGGCAGAAACTAGCTTGAAGTGATCTTGCCAATTGATTCAGTCGCTTAGCGCTCACACTCGCGCTCCAATCCGCCAGACGGCAATCCCGCCGATGGATTGGTTTCGATGGCGCGGCCTCGCGACTACAGTGCAGAATATAAACGCCGCATGGCGAAAGCGGCCGCCCGTGGTCTAACTCGGTCACAGGGACGGGGCCATGCGCGGTCGGGCGAAGCGTCTATTCGCCCCCGCCTGGAACGAGACCGCGACAGCCTTGAAGCCGCGCTTAAGGCTTTTCGCCAATCCGGCAATCAGTCAGACGCCGCCAGATCCGCCAGGATATCGCCGGAACGCTTTCGGCGTTTTCTGCGCGAGAATTCGCTGGCCGAACGACGCGGAAGTTCGTGGCATTTCACCGATGAACGACTGCGCCGTATGCAGGTCATTTCAGACGGCGATGCAAAAACCCTAACGCTTCGCGGGTTCGACCAAGCGTCATTGAACGGCAGGCATCTGGCTGCGGTCGGTCAGTTTCTTGGCTCCAATAAGATCGAGTTGCTGGCGCCGTTTATCGACCAGTCGGTCATCGACGCTCGCGGCCAAAGCCACCCCCTCGAAACCGATCCCAACGTTCTTCACCGCCTCGCAGCCGCCGGGAGCGAGGTGTTCCATGATGTCTACCGGCTTATTCAGTGAGATCGACATGAACGCCATTGAACTGGCCAAAGAAACTCGAAAGCAGAACCGGCTGGAACGGTTTGGCACGAACATGCCGCGTTGCGGCGTATGTGGAGAGGCCGATGACCGGTGCCTGGAAGCGCATCATGTCGCAGGTCGGAAACATGACGACGCGACAGTTTTGGTTTGCCGGAACTGCCACCGTAAGGTGAGCGACGACCAGCGAGATTATCCAGCCCTCAATCCTGACGCGGACGCTTTTCTCGACGCCGTTGGACGTTTCCTGTTGGGGTTAGCCGACCTTCTGCGCCTGATCGTCGAACGCCTGATCGTGTTCGGCCATGAACTGATCAACCGGGCTGCGCCGAATGCAGTTGGCGGCGAGTCATGAGCGTGTTCGCCATTCCACCGATCACGGATCACCTTCCGCTCGCCATCCGCGCCTATGCCGAACCTCACGCCGTAGCGGGAACGAGCCCACAAAAGCCGAAAGGCCAACGTCGCGCTTCCCGCGCGGGTGCGTCGGATTGGCAGGTCATATTCGATACTGAAACCACCACGAACGCCCGCCAAGGCGGCGAGGACGTTGCGGACGAATCCTGCTCGGATCAAATCCATCTTGTCGGGCGGCGGAATTCGAAGCAGCGAAAAATTGTTGCATTCCATTGCTGCGCATCTGCCTGCCGCCCTGGAAATTTGTGCGGCAGATCAATTGCGCAGGAAGTCTCATCGACAAGCACTACAAGACGCGGTTGAGCGAGATGGCTTACGAACGACGGCGCGACGGTACGGGTTTGACCCGTCAAATTTACGGAGAATGCTGGCGACGAGACCCGCTGATGAAAGTTGCTAAGGTTGGTCTCAGCCTCGCAGAATGTCAGCGATGCGAGGTTGCAGGTGCAGATTGCACTGTTACGGTGGGTCGATTCGGGGGGAAATGAATGAGCGATAAGTCGTTTCTGCTGGGGCCACTGCTAGAGCCTGAAGCGCGGATGGCTGAAGTGCGGAAGCGTAGAGCGTCCGAAACCTTCAAAACTGCCTCGCTAGCAACCTTTGAGGGCTACACCAAGGAAGGCTGGAAGGTCGTTAAGAAGAGCGCGAAATCTGTCCGCCTTGGTATGCCAAAGCGACCAGATGAGCTGCTAGAGGACGAGATCTTCTGCCTATGCGCAGATCTTGGCTTCCCAGACCTTAGCCTTGGGCGTCAGTTCAAGATCGCTGTGGGCGACGCTCCAGCGAAACAGATTGACGTGTTCGCGGCAGATGGCGAGTTCGCGATCATCCTAGAATGCAAAACCAAGCAAGAGCTTGGTGGGAAGCGCATGCAGGACGTGATCGGAGAACTCTCATCCTACAGGCAGAGCTTCACCAAATCTTTAAGAACTCACTACGGTCGAGAGCAAAGCCGAAAGGTTGCGTTGGTCCTTGCCACCCGGAATATCGAATGGTCAGCAAACGATCTCCTTCGAGCCAAAGAGCAAAACATTCACGTTTTAAACGATTATGACATTGATTATTACAAACAACTAGTTAGTCATTTGGGCTCAGCAGCAAGATATCAGCTTGCTGCACAACTTTTTACAGATCAAGAAATCACAAATCTTAGCCGGACGGTTGCCGCCAATCGCGGAAGCATGGGCGGAAAGCCCTTCTATACATTCCTGATCGACCCAGCCCACCTGCTCAAGATCTCCTACATCAGCCACAAAAGACCAGGAGATGTGGGAGCTCTAGACACTTACCAACGCATGCTTTCCAAGAAGAGACTTAAGGAAGTTGCGGATTATATAGATAGCGGCGGGAAATTTCCGACAAATATTGTTGTAAATATCAAAAGTCCAAAGGGCCTTAAGTATGACCTCAAGGAAGTTATAGGAGATTCGTCCTTCGGCTCTCTTGCACTTCCGAAAAAGTACGGATCGTGCTGGATAATAGATGGTCAACATAGATTATACGCTTACGCGGTGGCAGCGAAAGCCAAAGGAGCAACTGTCACCGTTTTGGCGTTCGTTGGGCTCACCCCTCAAGAGCAGGCGTCGCTATTCGTTGACATAAACGACAAGCAAAAACGAGTACCAAAGACGCTTCTTGTTGATATATTCTCGGATTTGTACGCAAGCTCGAATGATCCAGATGAAAGACTCATTGCACTTTCATCGAAAGTTGTAAAATTACTGAACACGTCGGTGACATCACCGATTCGAGGAAGAATCGTTGTTGCAGGCGACAAGAAGGACCGCTTCAGGTGTCTTGCGCTGGCGTCAATCAATGAAGAGCTGCTTCGCACCAACCTTCTTGGCGAGGTGAAAGATGGATTGTTTAGGCCCGGACCGCTGTCCATTGGCGACAAGCTGGAACCCAGCCTAAGAAGGGCTGGCAGCGTGGCCTCCGGCTACCTCAACATCTTCGCTACCGCTGCGCCAGATCAGTGGCAGATTGGGGACGGAGAGGGCGGGTATCTCTGCACCAACAACGCAATCAGAGCGCTCCTGCGAGTGTTCCGGGAGATCTGTACCAAGATCGACCGAATGAACGCACTTCGTTGCGAGGATCTCGATGAAGCGGAACTTTTGGAGAAAGTTCGCCCCTACGCCGAGCCCCTGGCCAAGCATTTTGCCTCAGCATCGGGTGAGGTTCTCCGCAGCTATCGCGTGCTTCAGGGCTCCGCAGGACAGCGAGCGCAGGCAATGAAAATGATGCTAGTCATCAGAAACGCGATCCCAGACTTCAACCCGGACGGCCTTGACGAGTTTCTAGCCAGCCAGGACGTGGCCGCCAACGGTAAGGCTAGCGCGCTTATTACAGATCTTCAGCGGACCCTTTTTGAGTTCGTGATTGGCAAGCTCAAGGATGAGCTGGGAGATAGCTGGTGGAAAGAAGGAGTCCCTCTTCGCATTCGGACAGATTGCGTTTCTAGGCGGGAGGAAGATCCAGAGAACCTAGAACCAGAACAATACCTGTATCTAAAAGACTATATAACCATCGCCGCAAATAACTGGTCCATGTTCTCCAAGTTTTTCTCCCTGAAAGAAAAAGGCGGAAAAGAAGCGCAACTGAGCTGGATGCAAAAAATCAACACGATTCGAAATAAGACAATGCATCCGGAGCGCGGCCTCGTGACGCCTGACGAGCTCCAATTCGTTCAAGATCATTCAGATCAGTTCATTTCGAAGCTCTCTGATATTGAGCGTCAAGCGGCGTGACCTACTTTCCATTCCTAAAGTGGGCTGGCGGTAAACGCTGGCTCTCGGCTTACACTCACGAACTTCTTCCAGAAGAGTATAACCACTACTTCGAGCCGTTCATGGGTGGAGCCGCCATGTTTGGTGCCATCCAACCCAGCGCCGCCACTCTTGCAGATGTTAACGCCGAGCTCGTTAACTGCTACAAGCAAGTTGCCGACAACCCAACGGTCATCCTTGACGGTCTCATGCAGCTTCAAACTCTACACTCTGAGGATACTTACTATAGAGTTAGATCTGAAACCCCGATCGATGACGTCGAGCGAGCTATAAGGTTCCTGTACCTTAACAGGGCATGTTTTAATGGGATATATCGAGTTAATCAAAGCGGACAGTTTAACGTTCCAAAGGGAACAAAAGAAACTATCCTGTTTCCATACGATGACTTTCCTGCCGCCTCCGCACTGCTAAAGAGTGCAGAGATAGTTATCTCCGACTTTGAGCCCATAATCGACATAGCGAAGTCCGGAGATTTTGTATTTTGTGATCCACCCTACACGGTAGCTCATAACAACAATGGCTTTGTACGTTACAATGAGCGCATGTTTAGCTGGGAAGATCAGGTGCGTTTGAAGGATACTCTCATTCGGGCTTCGTCTCGCGGCGTTTTGATACTGCTAACAAATGCCGCCCACAGCAGCATCAAGGATCTGTATGCAGGTACCGAGTTCGATTGCCGTGCCGTCAGTCGCCAAAGCGTGATCGGTGGTGGGCGAGGATATCGAGGTGAGTATGGTGAGTTTCTAATCTCGAATTACGCGCTTCCTCTCTTTAACGAGAGTGCGGCAAGCATGCGCACCCCCTCAGATCGACCCGGCATGCACTGATCTGCGAGATCTCAAACGATCGTAGTCTAAAGATATAATCTTCAACTTGCACCCAACTGCATCATAAAGGGTGCGTCTTTGACGCATGAAGCAGACACTTCTCAAGCTCCCTTCGAGCTTAGGTCGATGATCTGACTATGTGGTCATTGTTCATTCATCAGCAGGACATCACTATACCCCCTCCCCTTCATGGGGAGGGTGGTCGCGAAGCGACCGGGTGGGGAGGGGCCTGGGCGAAGCGGGCAAAGAAAAAGGCGGCGCCTCTTTCGAAACGCCGCCCCCACCCGACTTCGCCCTACGGGCTCAGCCACCCTCCCCATGAAGGGGAGGGAGAATGTCGTGTCAGTCCGCCTTCACGCCGGCTTCGGCCAACCATTCGACGATCTTGCCCTTGGGCATGGCGCCGACCTTCATCGAGGTCATCTGGCCGTCCTTGAACAGCATCAGGGTCGGGATGCCCTTCACGCCCATCTTGGACGGGACCATGGGGCTGTCGTCGATGTTGACCTTGGCGACCGTGACCTTGCCCGCCAGTTCGTCGGCGATCTGCTCCAGCGCCGGGCCGATCTGCTTGCAGGGGCCGCACCACTCGGCCCAGAAGTCCACTAGGACGGGGGTCGAGGACTTCAGGACGTCGGCGTCGAAGCTGTCGTCGGTGACTTTCACAGTCGCCATGAATGGCTCTCCTTTGGTGCGCTACGCTCGCGACGCGGTCGCTCGCTGCTTGAGCGCGTTTAGTGGCGCGCCGAATTGAATTTCCGGCGTTCAGGCACAGATGTGGGTGCGAATCCTCGACAAATCAACGCGCATTTTCGAGAGCGGCGTCCATCAGGCCCTGCGGCACGGCCATCAGCTTCGGCCCGTCGGTCCAGACCAGGGCCGCCTCGACCGGGCGCTCGGGATAGAGGCGGCGCAGGACGGCGGCGTAGATCGCCATCTGCAGCACATAGGCCGGATCGGCGTCCTCGACGTGATCGGGAGCGGGACGGTTGGACTTGAAGTCGACGACCAGAACCCGCTCAGGCGTGACCACTAGCCGGTCGATGCAGCCCGAGATCGACACGCCGGACGGCAGGTCGGGCGCGGTCCCGGTCAGGGCGACCTCGGCGCGGCTGCCGGGGCCGAAGACGGGGGCGAAGCGGGCGTCGTCCAGAACGCCGAAGGCGGCGGCGATCATCTCGGCGCGCTGATCCTCGGTCAGGTCGCGCTCCCGCGCCAGCATCCGGTGCGCGGCGTCGGGACGGTCAGGCGACGGCAGGTCCGGCAGGCGCTCCAGCAGGCGGTGGATCAGGTCGCCGCGCCGGAACCGGCCTAATCCGGCGCCCGGCCCTTCGCCGCGCGCCAGGGGCGACGGGGCGGAGATGCGCTTCTGCTCCTGCATCTGCGAGGGCGAGGCGAAGCGAGCGGCGGCGTCGCGCGGCGGGTTGCTCCGCGCCCAGGCGGGGGCCTCGGGCCGGGTTTCAGCCGTGGCGACGGCGGCGGGCAGGTGGTCGGGATCGGCGCCGTAGCGGCGGACGCCGCCGTCCAGTTCGCGCACCTGATCGCCCAGCCGGTCGAAGGTCTCCTCGATCACCGACCACCAGTCCCCGGCCTCGGGCGCGCGTTTCGAGCCGCGCCCCATGACGATCACCCGATCGCGCGCGCGGGTCAGGGCGACGTAGAGCAGGCGCAGGGATTCATCGCCGACCCGCGCCTCGCGCGCTGCGCGGGCGTCGGCCGAGGCGGGGCAGTCCTCCTTCGACGAGCCGGGGCACATCAGCCAGGCTTCGCCGCTTTCGGTGGCGACGGGCATCAACGAGGGCCCCTGCGCCTTCGCCTTCATCGTCGTGTCGGGCAGGATGATGATCGGCGCCTCCAGCCCCTTGGCGCCGTGAACGGTCATGACGCGGACCTCGCCGCGCGGGCCTTCCAGTTCGCGCTTCACCTCGACATCGGCGGCTTCCAGCAGGGCGAGACAGGTCTCCAGATCGGTCCCGCCGCGTCCCTCGGCGGCCAGCACCTGATTGAGGGTCTCGTCGATGGCTTCCTCGGCCTCGCGCCCCAGACGGGTCAGGATGCGGGCGCGGCCTGAAATGCCGGTCGCGTCCATCCGATTCAGCAGGCGGGAGAAGAAGCCGAACGGGTCGAGGTCGCGGGCGCCGCGCGCCGCGCGCAGCAGGTCCAGCGCCCCGCCCCACTCGGGGCGTTCGTCCGCCCGGCGCTTCAGCTCGCGCCACAGACCCTTGCGGTCCTTAAGGCCGGCGAGCTCGAACAGGCTGTCCTCGTCCACGTCGCAGAAGGGGCCGCGCAGCACCTCAGCGACCGTCAGATCGTCGCCGGGGAAGAGGGCGAAACGGGCCAGCGCCTTCAGGTCGTCAAAGACAATGTGCTGCGACAGCTTCAGCCGGTCGGCGCCCGCCACCGGCGCGCCCGCCGCCTTCAGGGCGCGGATGATCTCCTCGAAGGTCGCATCGCGACGGCGGACCAGGATCAGGAAGTCGCCGTAGCCGCAGGGACGCGGCGTCCCGCCCTTGTCGAAGACGACGGCGCCGGTCGCGACCTGGCGCTTGATCTCGAGCGCCAGGGTCTGGGCCATGCGTTTGCGGGCGCTGGCGGTTCCTTCCTGATCGACGGGATCGGTCCAGGCGTCGCGCTCGGGCGGGGCTTCGTCCACGAAAAGGGGCCATAGCTCGACCGCGCCGGGCTGCCCCTGACGGGCGGCGGTGTGGTGCGGAATCTCACCCGTTTCGCCCACCAAGGCGCGAGCGCGTTCGGGCGTGGCGAAGACTGCGTCCACGAAGGTCAGCACCGCCTCGGTCGAGCGGTAGGAGGTCTCCAGCGGCACGCCTTCGAAGGCGCCGCCCGCCCCGGTGATCAGGCCGTCGTAGACCTGCGCTTCTTGCCTCAGCCGCTCGGGCCGGGCGCCCTGGAAGGAGTAGATGGACTGCTTTTCGTCGCCCACGGCGAAGACGGTGCGGTCAGTCCCCTCGACGGTGAAGAATTCCCCGGTCAGGGCGCGCATGATGGCCCACTGTTCGGGGGCGGTGTCCTGGGCCTCGTCGATCAGGACGTGGTCGACGCCGCCGTCCAGCTTGTACAGCACCCATGCGGCGGTCGAGCGAACGGTCAGCAGCTCGACCGTGCGGGCCACCAGATCCGAGAAGTCCAGCGCGCCGTGGGCCGTCTTGGCCGCCTCATAAAGGGCGGCGTGGGCGTTGGAGAGGGTCAGCAGCCTGATGGTGTCTTCGGCGACCTTGGCGGCGCGCAGCTGGTCGCGGGCGGCCAGGAACTTGTCCTGCAGATCGGCCAGCCAGCCTGCGGCGTCGGGCGGCGCCTGCTTCGTCGCCATCGACTTGCGGGGCGAGCCGGAGCCAGTCAGGAAGACGACGCCCAGGCCGTGGAAGCTCCAGTCGTGGTCGAGGGCGTGGATCAGCTCGGCGGCCCGGTCCTTGTCGGTCTTGGAGCCGGTGGCCATCAGCTCGGCCATGCGGCGGACCTCGCCCCGGTCCAGCCAGCGCATGAAACCGGTCTCGATATCTTCTGGCGTCTTGTGCGGATCGGCGCCGGTCAGGACGTAGGGGCCGGGCGCGCGGCCGTCGGCGACGCGCGCGACATAGTCTGTCAACTCGGCGCGCTTGTTCTCGATCAGGGCCAGCAGATCCTGAAAGCGCGCCCAGTCCAGCTCGACCGCGAAATGGCTGTAGGCCTCGCCGACCGGCCCCTCGGCGTCGGCGAGGGCGGCGCGGGCCAGGTCTTCGCGCGCGGCGTGGCTAAGGGCGATCGCCGCCTCATTCTCCAGCACGGTGAAGCGCGGCGAGACGCCCGCCTCGATGGGGAAGCGGCGCAGCAGCTTTTCGCAGAAGGCGTGGATGGTCTGGATCTTCAGCCCGCCGGGCGTCTCCAGGGCGCGGGCGAACAGGCGTCGCGCCTCGGACAGGCGTGCGGGGTTGAGGGCGGCAGGGTCGCTGTCGTCCAGTTTCGCGAGGGCGGTGGACAGCTTGAGGTCGTCCATGACGGCCCAGTCGCCCAAAGTTTTGAACAGACGATCCTGCATCTCTGCGGCAGCGGCCTTGGTGTAGGTCACGCACAGGATGGCCGAGGGCGCCGCGCCGCCCAGCAACAGGCGCGCCACGCGGTTGACGAGTGTCGATGTCTTGCCCGATCCGGCGTTGGCGGTGACGAAGACCGAGCGGGCCGGGTCGGCGGCGCGGCTCTGTGGGTTGAGGCCGTCGCGGACGTGGAGGTTCATTCCGCCTCTCCTTCTTCGCCGCCGCCGATGACGTGCCATTCCCAGACGCGGGCCAGCAGGTTGTAGGGGCTGTAGCTGCCCATCAGATGAGGCGCGGCCCAGGAGAGATAAGGCGTCTCCGGCCGGTCGAACTCGGCGACGCGGGCCATCAGGCCTTGCAGGGCGGCGTCGGACAGGATTTGCGCTTCCGGCCCGGCCGCGCGCACGGCGACCTCGCCCGCCTTCTTGCGGCCGACGACGCGGACATAGGTCAGTTCTTCCGGCGCGACGGGGCCGTTCGTGTCCTTGAAGCCGCCGGCGGCCAGGATGGCACCGGTCAGGGTCAGCTGGGGGGCGAAGCCCGCCTTGATCTGCTTGGCGGTCGGAACCTGGCCGGTCTTGAAGTCCATGACGGCGGCCGACAGGGCGCCGACCTCGATGCGGTCGGCGTAGGCCTTGACGGTGAAGGGACCGCCCGGCGCGTCGAAGGTCAGGGTGCCCTGTTGTTCGATCAGCAGGGCCACGCCGCGCGCGCGGCGCTCGGTCTCGAACCCGGCCAGCCAGCGGGCGGCGTTCCTGGCCAGCGGCGCCTCGCGGGCCATGGCGGCGTCCTCGAAGCCGTGGGCGCCCAGCTCCTCCAGCAGCAGGCGCTCGATCACCGCGTCTAGATCGTCGGGCAGCAGGTCGGGCCAGTCCTCTGTCAGGCGCTCGATGGCCTTGTGCACGGCGTTGCCGCGGGCCAGGGCCTCCGCCGAGGCGCCGGGGCGCTCCATCGGTTCGAGGTTGAGGATGCGGCGGGCGTAGAGGGCGTAGGGGTCGCGGACCCAGCGCTCGACCCCGGTGACATAGAGGCTGCGCGGGCGGCGCTCGACCGGGGGCGTGGGGGCCGGACGCGGCGCCAGTCGGGCCGGGCCGGACGGCGGGGCGTCGAGAGCGCGGGTCCAGTCGGCGACGCCTTCGGGGGCGCTGAGCCGGACCGGGGTGTCGGGCGCGTCGGCGCCGCGCGTCAGCATCTCCAGCCGCCACAGCCAGCGCGAGCGCACGGCGGGTTGGCCGCCGCGCCTTTCGCAGTGGACCAGCACTGCTTCGTCGGCGCAGGCGGCCTGAACGAAGTCCTGCGCCGTCTGGCCCAGGCGCCGCTCGGGGGCGGGCAGGGGCAGGGCGGCGCGCATGGGCCGCGACAGGAAGGGATCGACCGGGGCGGCGTTGGGCCAGACGCCCTCCTCCAGTCCGGCCAGGATCATGCGGTCGGCCCGCGCCAAGCGGGCTTCGATGGCGCCGAGGATGCGTAAGGACGGATGGGTGGCGCCGCCGGTGCGCACCGTCGTCTCGGCCAGCAAGGCGGCGATCAGATCGGCGAACTCGGCGGGCGTGGTCTGGCCCAGCGGGCCGCCGCCTTCGATCAGGGCCGATAGCAGGGCGGCCGCCGCCTCGCCGTCCGGTCCGGCCCAGGCGTTCTGACCGGCCAGGGCCTCGATCAGGGCGGTCAGGGTGCGGGCGGCCTCGTCCGGCGGACAGGGGCGGGCGGTCGCCAGCATCTCCAGCCGGTCGGCGAGGGCTTGTGCGCCCTTCAGCCGGGCCAGCTTCCAGTCAGCCAGGGGCAGGCCGCCGCGCCGGGGCTCGGCCGCCTTCAGCAGGCGTTCGTGAAGCTGGGACCAACGGCGCGGGCGGGGGCCGCGCAGGGCGTGCTCCTCCAGCGCCTCGGCGGCGTCGTGCAGCGAGGTCTCGCCCAGGTCGAGGCGGACCAGCGGGTGCTTCAGCAGGGCCAGCAGGGTCTGCGGCTTCAGCGGCTCGGCCAGGAAACGGGCGCCGAGATCGACCAGCACCCCCGCCGTCATCCGCGACAGCGGCTGGCCGGTGGAGGAGTCCGCGACGATGCCCCAGCGCGCCAGCCGCGCCTCGACCCGGCGCGACAACTGCAGGTCCGGCGTCACCAGGGCGCAGATGATCGGGCCGCCGTCGGGGGCGCGCTGCTCCAGACTCTCGCGCATCATCAGGGCGACGGCGGCGGCGGCCTCTTCCTCGGCGCGGACGGACAGGACGGTCAGGCCCGACAGGCCCTCGGCGATGGGATCGGCGGCGCGGCCCGCCTCGGCCGAGCGGGCGCGAAGGCGTTTGATCTCGCGGCGCCAGTCGTCGGTGGCTTCGGCTGGGCGCAGGGCTTCGTTGATCAGGCGCTGGCGGGCCAGACCACGCGCCTCCACGACGGGGTCGAGCGGCGGCTGGAACCACGGCTGGACGGCCTCGCGCGTGACTTCGGCGCGGGTCAGCAGGGCCTTCAGCGCGGCCTGCGGGTGCTGGTCGTCGATGCGGTCCCAGGCGTCGGCGGCCAGATCGAGGTCGAGGCCGGGCAGGACGACCACGCCCTGCGGCGCCCTGGCCACGGCCTTCAGCACGTCGGCGGCGGCGGGGACGGTGCCGGTCGAACCGGCGGCGATGACGGGGGCCTGCGGCGGGCGGGCGTCCCAGGCCTCGGCCAGACGACGCAGCAGGGTCGCACGACGCCAGGCGGGATCGACCTGGCCGAGCGCCTCCAGCCGCTTGGGCCAGGCCTCGACGGCGAGGCCGAGGAAGCGGGCGCTCTCGCGCCAGTGCTCGGCCAGATCCTGTTCGGCCAGGGTGGCGATGCGCGACAGGTCGGAGACTTCCTCAAGCTGGCAGGAATCGAGGAAGGCGCCGAGCGCATCGGCCATTTCGAGGGCGCGCAGGGGCTTCATCCCCGGCTCGAAGTCCTCGGCGATCATGCGCGCCATCTCGAAGCGGCGCGTCAAAGGGGCGATGGCGGGCGGCAGGTCCAGCCCCAGTTCGCCGGGCGCGAAGGGCGGCTCGTCCTCTTCCAGATCGCCCAGCGGGCGGACCTGGGGCAGCAGGACGGGGCGGTCGCCCGCCAGCTTGCTGAGCGCGAAGGAGAAGGCGCGGGCGGCGCGGCGGTTGGGCAGCAGGATGGTGGCGTCGGTCAGGGTCTCGGGCGGGGCGTCGCCCAGCCAGTCCAGCACCCCCGCCGCGAGGTCTTCGAGGAAGGGCCGCCAGGCGGGCACGGCGCGCCAGCGCGGCCCGCTTCCGGCGAACGGATCGAAGCGCCCCTCCGTCATGATCAGGTCTCCGCCTTCAGCCGCGCCTCGGCTTCGTCGCGCGCCTGAGGGTCGCCGACGTGCATCCAGTCGCCGTCGAGCACGCAGCCGAACAGGCGGCCCTCGGCGGCCGAGGCGCGCCACAGGGGGCTGAGCGAGAAGGGACCGTCGGGGCCGTGGTCGGCGTAATCAGGCCGGGTGATGTGGACGCCCATATAGGCGTAGGGCGCGCTGGCCGCCTCGCCCCGGAAGGTCAGGGCGCCGTCGTCGCCGAGGAAGAAGTCGCCGCCCCCCTCGAAGCCGATGGAGCCTTCGCGCCGGGCCAGCAGCAGGGCGGCGTCCATGCGCGCGGGATCCCACAGGCGGATCAGGTCGCCCAGAGCGTCGCCGCGGTCGATCCAGACGCTGTCGATATTGGCGACGAAGACGGGAGCGTCGCCCAGCAGGGGGTGCGCCTTCTTCAGTCCGCCGCCGGTCTCCAGTAGTTCGGCGCGCTCGTCGGAGATGCGGATCGTCGGGTGCGTGCGGGCGGCCAGATGGCTTTCCAGCCGGTCGGCGAACCAGTGGACGTTGACCACGGCGTCGGTCACGCCCGCCTCGGCCAGCCGGTCGATCACATGGTCGATCAGCGCCTTGCCGCCAACCTCGACCAGAGCCTTGGGCCGGTCGTTGGTCAGAGGACGCATCCGCGTGCCGAGCCCGGCGGCGAGAACCATGGCGGTGGTGGGGGCGGTCATCGACGCAGATCCTCCGGCACATGGCGGTCCATCCAGGCCGCGACGGCGTCGAGGCCCGGCACCTTCAGATTGGCGTTCAGGTGGGCCCACATGCGCGGCATGAAGGCGGCGTAGCGGGGCTTGCCGTCGCGGGCGATCAGGCGGGCGAAAATGCCCAGTATACGCGCCTCGTTCAGGGCGGCCAGACCGGCGTAGGCGGCCATGAAGGCCTCGCGGTCGGTCTCGGGGCGCAGGGCGAAATAGTGGTCGAGCGCGAGCGCCTCCAGCGCGGGAGCCACGTCGCGGCGGGCGTCCTGCAACAGGGAGTGCAGGTCCCACGACGGGTGGGCCTTCACCGCGTCCTGGAAATCGATCATCCCGACCGAGGCGGCGCCGGTCCTGCCGTCCAGCCGGATCAGGTTCTCGGCGTGATAGTCGCGGTGCGCCATGACGGTCGCGCCCGCCTCGCCCATCGCCGTGATCGGCGCCCAGGCCGCGCGCCATTCGGCGACGGCGGCGTCGTCGAAGCCGAGGGCGGGGATCAGTTTGGGCAGCCATTCGACGAACAGGTCGGCCCCGCCCTGCAGCGCCGTCTGGTCATAGGTCAGCAGGGGCCAGTCGCCGGCCGGGCCGTTCAGCGTCTCGGGCGTCGGGGCGGCGTGCAGGACGGCCAAAGCCTCGACGGCGGCGCGATACAGGGGGGCCGGATCGGCGCCGTCCTCGATGGCGCGGGCGAACAGGGCGTCGCCGAAATCCTCGATCAGGGCCAGGCCGTTCGGAGCATCGACGGCAACGATCTCGGGCGCGGACAGGCCGAGCGACTTCAGATGGGCGGCGACGGCGGCGAAGGCCTCGATGCGTCCGGCCGACAGGCGGGCGACGGCGTTCCAGCCGTGCGCGTGGCGCTGTTCCGGCGTCCATGACGGATCGCAGGGGCGGCTCTCGGCGGCGGGGGCCTGATCCATCAGCATCAGGGAGGCACCCGAGGCCGTCGTCAGCCGCTCGTAGCGCCGCGTCGAGGCGTCGCCGGGCAGGGGCGCGCGGACGGCCTCGGCCAGACCGGCCGAGCGCAGGAAGTCGAGACGGAGGGCTTCGCGGTCAGACATGGAGTTCCTCCAGTTTGGCTTCCCACGAGCCTGCGCCGGAAACGGTCGCAACTCTTCCAGAGAGACCCCTATCGCCGCCCTCGCGGAGGGCGGCTGCTTGAGGGGCGGGTTCTGAGATTTCGATCGTCAGCCGGTCGGGGCCGAGCATCCGGCCAGGATCGTCACCCAGCCGTTCGGGCCATTCGATCAAGGCGCAGCCCTCGTCCAGCGCCTCGTCCAGACCGATCTCGAAGGCTTCTTCGGGCCGGCTGAGGCGATAGAGGTCGAAGTGGGCGATGGGCGGGTCGCTCTCATAGAACTGGACCAGGGTGAAGGTCGGCGACGGCACGTCCTCATCGGGGCGCGTCAGGGCGCGGATCAGGCCGCGCGCGAGCGTCGACTTGCCCATGCCCAGCGGGCCGTAGAGCAGAACGGCCTCGCCCGGCGCCAGCAGGGGGGCGATGGCTTCGCCGAGGCGGGTGGTGGCGTCGGCGTCGGGAAGGTCGAAAATCATCAGGCGAAGGTCGCGTCAGGATCGGCGGCCAGGGTCCGCTCGACGAAGGTTTTCAGTTTCAGGGTGGCCGCCTGGGCGTCGACGTCCAGCGCCAGCGGTGCGATGGGGCGGCCGACGATCAGATCGAAGGCGCGGCCCTTCTTGTTCAGCAGTTCGTGGAAGAGGGTGATGTCGCGCAGCTCCTGGGACACCTTGTCGAACAGGTGGAACAGGCGGCTGGTCGGACCGGCGACGTGGATCGGGACCACCGGCGCCTCGTATTTGCGGGCCAGGGAGGCGGCGGTGGCGGCCCATTCGGGGTCGGTCAGCAGGCCGTCCAGGCCGACACGGGCCAGGCGTCCGGCCGGGAACATGACGACGCAGCGTTCGGCCTCGAACGCCTCCTTGGCGGCCTGGAGGGTGGCGCGGGTCTTCTCGCGCGTGCGCTTGGCTGTGACCCACTCGACGGGTACGACGGTCTCCGACAGGCGCGGCGAGACGCGCAGGGCGTCGGCGTTGGCGAAATAGATCAGGTCGTCGCGCACCGTGCGCAGGGCGTCATGCACGGCCAGGCCGTCGGCGATGCCGGTCGGGTGATTGCAGACGACCAGACAGCGGCCCGAAGCGGGCAGGCGATCCAGATGCGCTGTCCGCACGGTCAGCTCCAGCAGGTCCGAGACATAGTCCAGCGCCTGGCGCCCCGCCATGGGGCCGATGGCGTCGGCCATGCGTCGCGCCTTGGCGTAGTCGAGCAGGCCGTAGAGGGCGGGACGGACCAGCGGCCAGGCGGCCGATCCCGTCAGCCGGGGGGCGCGCTCGGCGATCAGCACGTCGACGATGTGAAGAGCCGGACTCATCGCCTGCTTGTCGCCGAGGCGGCGGCGGCGGGCAAGCGCCATCCCGCTTGGCGAAGCGGGAACGGCCCCCTATGCAGGAAGCCTGACCATTCTTTGGGGGGAGTGTAGCGTAATGACCCGATCACACTGGATGACGGCGGCGGCCGTCCAGATGCTGTTGCTGGCGGGCGGCCTGGCGGCGACGCCGACGCTGGCGCAGGAAACGCCGGTCGCGGCTGAGGCTTCGACCCAGGCCCCGGCTTCCGATCGTCTCGGCCTGAAGGATCTGGCGACGATGGAACGGGTCGGCGATCCGCGCGTCTCGCCCGACGGACGCCGCGTCATCTACGCCGTGACCACCACGGACTGGGCCGGCAACAAGAACCAGACCGGCCTGTGGATGGCCGACGTCGACGGCGCGACGGCGCCGCGTCGCCTGCCGATCTCCGACGGCGGCGTCTCGAGCGCGCGCTGGGCGCCGGACGGGCAGTCGATCTATTTCCTGTCGTCGCGCGGCGGATCGAACCAGGTGTGGCGCGCGGACCGCGAGGGTCTGGCGGCGGCGCAGGCGACGACGCTTCCGGTCTCCGTGTCGGGCTTCCGCTTCACGCCGGACGGCAAGGCCCTGGTGCTGGGCGTGTCGGTCTATACGGATTGCGAGACCCTGGACTGCACCAGGGACCGACTGGCCGAGCGGGCCAAGTCGACCCGGCAGGTCTATGACCGGATGCCGCTGCGCGTGTTCGACCGCTGGGCTGACGGACGCCAGAGCCGTCTCTTCCTGCAACCGCTGAACGGCTCGGGCTTCGCCGAGGGCGCGCCGCGCGATCTGACCGCCGGACTGGATGCGGACGTCGGCGTGGGCGAAGGCGGGCTGACGCTCTCGCGCGACGGGCGGACCCTGATCTATTCGACGCGGATGCAGGGCGACCGCGCCCCCTTCACCAACAACAGCGACCTGTATCGCCTGAGCCTGGACGGCGGCCCCGCCGTCAACCTGACCCCGGATCACTCGGGGCCGGACGGCGCGCCCGCCCTGTCGCCCGACGGACGGCGCCTGGCCTGGCTGGCGGCCCCGCGCGAGAACGTCGGCGGCGATCAGCCGGTGGTCATGGTGGCCGATGCGAACGGCGCGAACGCTCGCGCCCTGACGAACTGGGATCGCGGCCCCAGCGGCCTGACCTGGCGTTCGGACGGCCGGGCGCTCTACGTCACGGCCGCCGACGAAGGCCAGAACCGCCTGTTCGAGATCGACGCCCGAACCGGCGCGGTGAAGGCCCTGACCGACATCGGCTCGGTCGGTGATTTCGACGAGGTCGGCGGCGTTCTGGCCTACGCCCATGAGAGCTTCACGGCCCCGACGCAGATCTTCATCGCCCGCAACGGCCAGACCGCCCGTCAGGCGACGCAGCACAACGCCGAGCTGCTGGCCCGCATCGACCTGCCCCGTCCCGAGGAGATCCGTTTCCCCGGCTGGAACGACGAGACGGCGCACGGCTGGGTGTTCAAGCCCGCGGGCTTCGTCGAGGGCCGCCAATATCCGGCCGTCTATCTGATCCACGGCGGGCCCAAGTCGCCCTGGACCGAGAGCTGGTCCTACCGCTGGAATCCGCAGGTCTATACGGCGGCGGGCTATGCCGTGGTGATGGTCAACTTCCACGGCTCGCCGGGCTACGGCCAGGCCTTCACCGACGCCATCAACGACCACTGGGGCGATCGTCCGCTGGAAGACCTGCAAAAGGGCTGGCAGGCGGCGTTGGCGGCCAATCCCTGGATCGACGGCCAGCGGGCCTGCGCGCTCGGCGCCTCCTACGGCGGCTATATGGTCAATATGATCGCGGGCAAGTGGAACGAGCCGTGGCGCTGCCTGGTCAACCACGCGGGCGTGTTCGACGTGCCGCAGCTGATGAACGCCATGGACATCTCGACCTTCATCCATGAGTTCGGCGGCGCGACCTGGGACCGCAAGGCCGTCTATGACGCCCACAACCCCGAGACCTACGCCGGCGACTGGAAGAAGCCGATGCTGGTGCTGCACGGCTCCAAGGACTTCCGGGTGCCGATGGAGCAGGGGCTGGCGACCTTCTCGGCCCTGCAGCGGCTGAACATTCCCAGCCGCTTCGTCCATGTGCCGGACGAGAACCACTGGGTGCTCAAGCCGCAAACCTGGGTCGAGTGGCAGCAGGAGATTCTGGACTGGACGGCCGACTGGACGAAGGAAGGTCAGCAAACGGCCCCTTAAACAGGAGGCTTTGCGGGCGGCGCGCGGCGGTGTTAGGCCTTCGGCCAGACTTCACATCCGCATGAGGAGCGCCTGAATGCGCCGCCTGCCCCATCTCCTGTCCGGCCTCAGCGCCGCCGCCCTGCTGACCGCCACGGCCCTGCCGGCCCTGGCCGAGGGGGCGCTCGCCGCTCCGGCCGCAGCGACGGCCCCGGCGACGACCCAGGCCCGCGCCGCCTTCACCTATCAGGACATGATCTCGGCCAACCGGCTGGGCGACCCCCAGGTGTCGCCGGACGGCGAGTGGGTGGTCTATTCGCTGACCCAGACCGACGTGGCGGCCAACAAGCGCTCCAGCGCCCTCTACATCCTGGGCCTGAAGGGCGAGGCTCAGCCGCAGAAGCTGGCCATCTCCGACGGGGGCGCCAACACGGCCCGCTGGGGCGCCGACGGCAAGCTGTATTTCCTGTCGGGCCGTTCGGGCTCCAGCCAGGTCTGGGTCTCGGCCGACAAGGGCGCGACGGCGACGCAGGTCACGGCCCTGCCGACCGACGTCAACGCCTATCGCATCAATGGCGCGGGCGATGCCGTGGCCGTGTCCCTGGCCGTCTACCCGGATGCGGCGGACCTGAACGCCTCGGTGGCGCGCGGCAAGACCGAGGGCGAGCGCAAGTCGACCGGCCAGGTCTATGACCGCATGTTCGTGCGTCACTGGGATACGTGGAACGACCACACCCAGAACCACCTCTTCGTCCAGTCGATCGGCGCCGACGGCAAGGCGGGCGGCGAGCCGGTCTGGGTCACGAAAGGCTTCGACGGCGACACCCCGTCTAAGCCGTTCGGCGACGAGAGCGAGTTCACCTTTGCCCCTGATGGTCAGTCGCTGGTCTTTTCGGCGCGCAAGGCCGGGAACAGCGAGCCGTGGAGCACGAACTTCGACCTCTACAGCGTCGCCGTCTCGGCGCCGGGGCAACTGACCAATCTGACTGAGGCCAACCCGGCCTGGGACACCGGTCCAGTCTTCTCGCCCGACGGTCAGACCCTGGCCTACCGCGCCATGGCCCGTCCGGGCTTTGAGGCGGACAAGTTCTCGATCTTCCTGCGCGACGTCGCCACTGGCCAGACGCGCCAGATCGCGGCCAACTGGGACCGTTCGGCGGATACGCTGCAATGGTCGAAGGACGGAAACACCCTCTACGCCACGGCGGGCGACGTCGGTCAGACCCGCCTGTTCGCCATCGACGCGCGCAACGGCGTGGTGACGCCGCTGACCGGCGAAGGCCACGTCGGCGCCTTCCAGCAGACGCCCTCGGGCTTCGTCATGGCGGTCGACACCCTGACCTCGCCCAGCGACCTGTTCTTCAAGACCTATCGCGGCCGTGAGATGCCGCGCCGCCTGACCGATGTGAACCGGCAGCTGGCGACCAAGGCCTTCGGCGAGGCCGAGCAGTTCAGCTTCCCCGGCTGGAACAATGAGACGGTCCACGGCTACGTCATCAAGCCCGCCAACTATGTCGAGGGTCAGAAGTATCCGGTCGCCTTCCTGATCCACGGCGGGCCGCAGGGCTCGTTCGGCAACTCCTGGTCCTACCGCTGGAACCCCGGCACCTATGCGGGCGCGGGCTATGCGGTGGTGATGATCGATTTCCACGGCTCGACCGGCTACGGCCAGGAATTCACCGACGCCATCAGCCAGCACTGGGGCGACCGCCCGCTGGAAGACCTGCAGAAGGGCTGGGCCTTCGCCCAGTCGAAGTATGACTTCCTGGACGGCCAGAACGCCTGCGCGCTCGGCGCCTCCTACGGCGGCTATATGATCAACTGGATCGCGGGCAACTGGCCGGGCGAGTTCAAATGCCTGGTCAACCACGACGGCGTCTTCGACACCTTCGGCATGGGCTACGGCACCGAGGAGCTGTGGTTCACCGAGTGGGAATACGGCGGCACGCCGTGGGAGAATCCGGAGGGCTATCAGAAGTTCAACCCGGCCAACCACGTCCAGAACTGGCGCGACCCGATGCTGGTGGTTCAGGGCGACCTCGACTTCCGCATCCCCACCTCGCAGGGCCTGTCGACCTTCACCGCCCTGCAACGGCGCGGGATCGAGAGCCGCCTGGTCTTCTTCCCGGACGAGAACCACTGGGTGCTGAAGCCGGCCAACAGCCTGCAATGGCACAATGAGGTCTTCGGCTGGCTGGACAAGCACCTGGCCCGGTAAGGTTCGACCTGATTTCGGGGCGCGGTTCGACAGGGCCGCGCCCCTTTGATTTCCGGGGGAGACGGCATGACGAGGCGAGGACTTCTGGCGCCGCTGCTGGCGACGGTGGCGACCGCAGCCTGCGCGCCGCTGATCGGCGAGGGCGGGTCGGCGCCCGTTCCACTCGGGCCGCCCGGCTGGCGTACGGCGCGCGCGGCCTATGGCGCCGATCCGCGTCAGACGTTGCGCCTCTATCGTCCGGCGCGGGCGGACGGTTCGCCTATCCTGATCCTGCTGCCGGACGGAGCCCCCCAAGCGGAGGATGAACGGGCGGCGGATGAACGGACGGCGCGCTACCTGGCCGAGCGAGGCTTCGTCGTGGTTCTGGCCGACCGGCGGGCGGCGCCGGGCAGCCCCTATCCGGCCTTCATCGCCGATGGAGCGTCAGCCGTCGCCTGGGCGGCGCGGCGGGCCGAGGATCTGTACGGAGACGCCGGACGGATCGGCGTTCTGGGCCTGGGCGAAGGCGGGCGCGCGGCCCTGTTGCTGGCGCTGGACCGTCGCTATCTGGCGGCGGCCGGCGCGCCCGGCGCGGTGCGGGCGGCGGCCGCCCTCGGCGCGCCCGACAAGCCGGATGCGACCTTCACCCATCCTTCGGCCTACGAGAGGGCGAGAGGCGCGGCGCTGGTCTGGCGCGGGGCGGCGGACGATCCGACGGAGGCCGTCGCCTTCCTGCGCGGGGCGTTGAGCTAACCCTCGGCGGTCAACTGTCATGTCGGCGTGTTTCCCCCGTCTCGCCAAGGTCACGGTTTTCCGCTAGAGGAAGCCATGACAGACAAGATGACCCCCCAGGCGGCGCTGGACCGCCTCGAAACCCTCTACAATCAATCCGTCGCCAACCTGCGCCAGGCCGTGAAGACCTTCCTGGCGACCGGCGAACGCGCCGATCCCGAGGCGCGCGCGCAAGGCCTGTTCGCCTACCCTCGCCTGACGGTGACCTGGTACGGCGACCGCCCGCAGAACCTCGAGACCCGCGCCTATGGCCGCCTGTCCTGGCCCGGCGTCTATACGACCACCATCACCCGGCCCGACCTGTTCCGCACCTATCTGCTGGATCAGCTGACCCTGCTCGCGACGGAGTATGGGGCGACCTTCGCCGTCGAGCCGTCGGATCAGGAGATCCCCTTCCCCTATGTGCTGGACGGCTCGGACGTGGTGCTGGACCGCACCATGACGGCGGCCATCGCCCGCTGGTTCCCGACCACCGAACTGGCCCATATCGGCGACGAAGTCTCCGACGGCCTGTGGGAGCCGGGCGAAGAGCATCCTCTGGCCCAGTTCGACGCCCTGCGCACCGATTTCTCGCTGGCGCGTCTGCGGCACTACACCGGCACGCCGGTCGAGGACGTGCAGAGCTTCATCCTCTTCACCAACTACCATCGCTACGTCGACGAGTTCGTGCGCTGGGCGACGGCCCAGATCGCCGATCCCGACAGCCCCTATGAGAGCCTGTCCTGCGCCGGGGGCGTGGTCGTGACGCGCGCCACCGACGACCCGGAAGCGGCCATCATGGACGCCGCCTGGCGCAAGCATCAGATGCCCGCCTATCACCTGACGCGGCCGGACGGTCAGGGCATCACCCTGGTCAACATCGGCGTCGGCCCGTCCAACGCCAAGACTATCTGCGACCACCTGGCGGTGATGCGGCCGCACGCCTGGATGATGATCGGCCACTGCGGCGGCCTGCGCGGCAGCCAGACCATCGGCGACTACGTCCTGGCCCACGCCTATCTGCGCGACGACCATGTGCTGGACGCCGTCCTGCCCGCCGACATTCCGATCCCCAACATCGCCGAGGTGCAGCGCGCCCTCTATGACGCGACCAAGCAGGTCTCCGGCGCACCGGGCGAAGAGGTGAAGAAGCGGCTGCGCACCGGCACCGTGGTCACCACCGACGACCGCAACTGGGAGCTGCGCTATTCCAAGTCGGCCCTGCGCTTCAACCAGAGCCGCGCCGTCGCCATCGACATGGAAAGCGCCACCATCGCGGCGCAGGGCTATCGCTTCCGCGTGCCCTACGGGACGCTGCTATGCGTCTCGGACAAGCCGCTGCACGGCGAGATCAAGCTGCCGGGCCAAGCCAACCGCTTCTACGAGGGCTCGATCTCCGAGCACCTGCAGATCGGCATCCAGGCCGTGGACCTGCTGCGCGCCGAGGGAACCCGCCTGCACTCGCGCAAGCTGCGCGCCTTCGACGAGCCGCCTTTCAGATAAGGGCGCTATCGCTCGCGACGCGGTCGCGGGCTGCTTGAGCGCGGCCTCTCCCTCCCCTTCATGGGGAGGGTGGTCGCAGCGAAGCGAAGACCGGGTGGGGAGGGCCGGGTGATCTTGGGCGCAGCGCTCGAGTGGCCTCGCCGTCCCCACCCGGCCTCGGCCTGGCGGCCTCAGCCACCCCCATGAAGGGGAAGGAGAGGCCTTACGTCCGCCTTTAAGAAAGAACTTTACATTATAAAGTTCTTGGCTCACCTTCTGCGCAACAGGCAGGGAGAGACGCCATGACCCGCGACCAGGTTCAATCCGTTCACGACGACATCGCCTATATGAAGGCCCTCGCCCAGGAGGGACGGCGAGCGCCGCTTCTGGGCGGATCGGTGCTGGTCGCCGCGGCCGTAATCTTCGGGGCCGCCACGGTCGGCCAGTGGATGATGGTGCTGGGCCGTATCCCCAACGGCGGCTGGGAAAGCCTGGCGCTGTGGCTGGGCGCGGCCGTAGTATTCGTGATCGCCCTGATCGTGCTCATCCGCCGCATCGAAAGCGCCTGCGGCGGCGCCAGCGCCATGAACCGGTCGGTCGGCGCGGCCTGGTCGGCCATCGGCTACGGCATCTTCGTCACCTGGACGGCCCTGATGGTCTTCGGCTGGCGCACCGGCGACTGGGGCGTGATGGCCCTGATGCCGACGGTGGTCATGGGCGCCTACGGTTCGGCCTGGATGGTGGTGGCCGCCATCAGCCGCAAGGCCTGGCTCAACGTCGTGGGCCTGATCTCCTACGCCGGCGCCGTGGTGCTTGCCGGACTGGGCGACCCCCTGCTCATCTATCCGGTCTATCTGGTCCTGCTGATCGCCGTCGCCCTCGCGCCCGGACTGATCCTGGTGCGCGGCGCAACGAAGAAGGCGGGCTGAGATGAACATCGGGGACGAGACCTCGAACTTCGACATCGGCCGCATCGACGAGGTGATCCACGGCCGGGTGCGCCTGGGGATCATGGCCTGTCTGGCCGGTGTGGAGAGCGCCGACTTCGGCGAGCTCAAGGCTCGACTGCAGACGACGGACGGCAATCTGTCCGTGCATTTGCGAAAGCTGGAGGAGGCGGGATTCGTCGCCGTGTCCAAGAGCTTCCAGGGCCGCAAACCCCTGACGCGGGCCAGCATGACCGAGACGGGCCGCGACGCCTTCCTCGCCTATCTGGACGCCATGTCGGCCCTGGTGACGGGGCGCTAGCCCGGACTGGCGCCCCCCGTCGAACAGTCTAAGAAAGGCGGTCATGAGCGACCGCCTTTCGCCGTTCGAGGCCATCGACAATTTCCGCGACTACGGCGGCTACGCCGTGGACGACCGCCTGCTGGCGCGCGGGCGGCTGTATCGCGCGGCGCACCAGGCGCGGGCGACCGACGCCGACGTGGCGCGGCTGGCGGCGCTGAAGCTGGCCGCCGTGGTCGACCTGCGCCGTCCCAGCGAGCGACGCGCCCAGCCGTCTCGCCGCCCGCCCGGCTGGGCCGGAACGCTGATCGAAAGCGATCATGACGACGGGGGCGAGGCGCCGCACCTGACCTTTCTGAAGACCGCCGACCTGACCGAGGCGTCCGGCCGGGCCTTCATGACCGAGACCTATCGCCGCCTGCCGTTCGAGGCGGCCCATGTCGATCTGTTCGGCCGCTACTTCCGTCTGCTGGGCGAGGCCGAGGGGGCGGTGCTGATCCACTGCGCGGCGGGCAAGGACCGGACCGGCCTGCTGGCGGCCCTGACCCACAGCCTGCTGGGCGTGGCGCAGGACGACCTGATGGCGGATTATCTGGAGACCAACAGGGCCGTGAACCTGGAAGGCCGGGCCGAAGAGATGGCCCGTCGCCTGACGGCCATGACCGGCCGCACCGCGTCGCACGGGGCCGTGGTCGCCTTCCTGGGCGTCGAGGCGGCCTATCTGAACGAAGCCTATCGGGCCATCGCGGCGCACAGTGGTTCGGTCGGCGGCTACCTGCAGCATGTGCTGGGCGTGGACGCGCCTCTGGCCGCCCGCATCCGGGCGCGACTGGCGCCGTGAACGCCCTGCCCGCGCGCCTTGTCGAGACGCATCCCTGGCGCGAGCCGCTGGCGACGGCGGCGGGGCTGAGCCGGCGCGAGGGCGCCCTGGCCTTGCTGGCCGGCGCCGGAGATCCGGACGCGCACGGCGGGCGCTGGTCCTTCGTCGCCTGCGAGCCGGACCAGGCCTTCGTCGGGCGGGTCGACGACGGGGCCTTGTTTCAGCGCCTGCGCGATCCGGCCTATGCGGGCGGCGGCGTCGTCGGGCTGATGAGCTATGACGCCGGAGCGCGGCCCGCGACCGGCGAACGCGGGGGCGATTGGCCCGACCTGATGCTGGCCCGCTATCCGGCCCTGCTGGCCTTCGACCATCGCGAGCGGCGGGTGCAGGTCGTCGGACGCGGGATCGACGCCGAGGCGGCGCGTCTTCAGGTCCGTCGGGCGGCCGGGTGGCTGGAGACGGCGGCGTCGGTCGCGCCGCCCTCGCCGCCGTGCGATCGCGCGGTCGAGGAAGGCTCGGGCGCGGCCTATGAGGCGGCGGTCGCCGACGTGATCGCCCGTATCGGCGCGGGCGAGCTGTTCCAGGCTAATATCGCCCGCGCCTGGACCGGAACGCTGAAGCCGGGGCGCGATCCCTTCGACGTCTTCCTGCGGCTGTCGGCGGAGCGGGGCGCGGCCTACGGCGCCTTCTGGCGGCTGGGCCGACGGGCGCTGGCGTCCAACTCGCCCGAACTGTTCCTGACCTTTGACAGCGCCAACGGCCGCATCGAGACCCGACCGATCAAGGGCACCCGTGCAAGAGATCCCGCCCCGGTCCGGGACGCGGCCCTGGCCGCGGAACTGATCGCCAGCGCCAAGGACCGGGCCGAGAACCTGATGATCGTCGATCTGATGCGCAACGACGTGGCGAAGGCGGCCCGGCCCGGCTCGGTCCAGGTCCAGCGGCTGTTCGAGTTGGAGAGCCATCCGACGGTGCATCATCTGGTCTCGACCGTCAGCGCTCAGGCGGCGGACGGCGTCGGTCCGGCCGAAGTGATGGAGGCCGCCTTCCCGCCCGGCTCCATCACCGGCGCGCCCAAGCATCAGGCCATGAAGGTGATCGCAGGCCATGAGCCGCCGCGCGGGCCGTGGTGCGGCTCCCTGTTCGGCTGGGGGCTGGGCGAAGAGGCGCGACTGACCGCCTCCGTCCTGATCCGCACGGCGGCCTTTGAGCAGACGGCGCTCGGCTGGGGCTGGCGCGCCCTGGCCGGGGCGGGGATCGTCGCCGACAGCGACTCGCGCGCCGAACGGCTGGAGACCGAGGCCAAGTTCTGCGCGCTCAAGGAGGCCCTCGTCGGCTAGGGCCGCCCAGTCAGACGGGGCAGTCGGCGCAAGCGATCCGGTCGGTGGTGCGCGGGCGCAGATAATAGCTGCGCTTGAAGGCGATATCCTTGGGCAGAATCACATCAGGGATGAACAGCCGATAGCGGTAGTCCGTTTCGCCCAGGATCACCGTCTGGCCGTCCGTGATCAGACCGGGCGGCAGATCGGCGATGGGATCGCCCCGCTTGCGGGCGGGCATGATGTCGCCGCCCTTTGGGTCTTTGGCGCTCTTGGCGCGGCTCCATTCGACCGTGGCCACGCCGCGCGCATCCACGGTGACGCTTGAGACGCGGATGGACAGCGGCGTCGAAGAGAAGGGGCGCATGATCATGTCCCCGATCATGAAGGTGCTCTTAAGGTCCTGGACATTGGTGCCGCCGGACTGGGCCACCAGGTCCGCGACCATGGAGGCGGCGTGGCTGGCGCGGCGCTCGGCCATATAGCCCTGACTGAACTCGACTAGGCCGAAATAGATGATGATCATCACCGGCGCGATCAGGGCGAACTCGACCGCAGAGACGCCGCGCCGGTCCCGCAACAGGCGGCGCAGCAATCCGATGTTCGCGGCGCGTCTCATTTGTAGGGCTCGTTGCGGAAGGCCAGGGTGGTGGTCAGCATCACGCGATGATCGGCGGTGCGCGACACGGCCTGGGCGATGAAAGGGGTGACGATGGGATGTTCGTACCAGACGCGCACCAGCACCCGATCACCGGGCCCGCCGGGCTGATAGGTCAGGACCCCAGGGTCGAAGGTCCCCGTTTTAAACGGGTCTGCGTCCGGCGGCGTGGAGAAGCCGTCGACCACCCGGATGTCGATGAAGGCGCGGCTGGGGCAATCGCGCGAGAAGACGCCCATGTTGGCGCACAGACGCGCCTTGATGTCTTCGGCTTCGAGCTTCTGTTCCTGGGCCAGACCGGTGCGAATCTGCCGGCCGGCGTCGGAGACGGCGGTTTCGGCCAGGGCGTCGACCAGAAGCATCAGGCCGATCTCCAGTATGCCGAACAACAGGACGAAGAAGGGGAGGGCCACGAGGGCGAACTCCACGGCGGTGGAGCCCTCACGGCGTCGCCGACCTCGCATCAAACCCAGCCCCCGTCGCATGGAGTCAGGGCGCCGTGGACGGGCGCGCGGCGGGCGCGCAACGAGTCCCGCAGGCGACCTCGACCGCCTCGCCCCCGCGCCAGACGCGCACGGAGCCGGTCTCGCCGGGACTGACCGAAACCTGACGCTGGAACAGCGGGCGGCCCAGGGCGTCAACGGCGATGATCTCCGTCAGGCCGTAGCTCTTGCCTGTGATGAACAGGGTGCGCGCGTCGGTCACGGCGACGTCAGCGATGCGCGGATTGGCCACGATGACCGAACCGGCCGGGGCGCGAAGCTGCACCCGCGTGGCCTGGTCCAGCTTGACGTCGAGCGGCCGGTCCTGCGCCGAAGCCGGCATGGCGAGGGCGGGGGCGAGCGTCGCGGCCAGGCCGACGAAAAGAGCAGCAGGGCGCATGGCGAGACCTCCGAGAACGTCAGAACGGGCGCGCGCGAGCGCCATACGCGAAGCTGACGCTCAAAGGTCAAGAAACCCTGAAATTCGAGATCGAGGCCGGAATGAAACACGAATTTCAGTAAACAACCCAGTAACCATCATTTCTTCTTCCGATCGGCTAGATTTTACTCGCTCTTAAGAGGCGTCGACGCATTGTCGCCATGCAAACGGGGGTCAAGCGGGCAAAACCGAAGACCCTGATAGTGGGTCATCAGCTCGTTACTGAACAAAGGAAGACAAGACATGCGCAACTTCATCACGCGCTTCGCTAAAGACGAATCCGGCGCCACGGCCATCGAATACGGCCTGATCGCCGCTCTGATCGCTGTGGCGATCATCGGCGCGGTTGGCGTCCTTGGCGGCAAGCTCAAGGAGACGTTCACCGGCGTGAATACGGCGATCACTGCGGCTGAAGCCGCTCAGAACTAAGCTCCAGAGTTCCTTAGGAGAAAGGCCGGGACTTTCACGTCCCGGCCTTTTTCATGCGCCAGATCGACTACAGAAACCGCGCCTTAAGAGATGAAGCCGCAGGATCTACGCATGCTCGCGATCTCCTTCACGCTATTGGCAGTCTTGCCCGCTCTGGCCGTCGTCGCGGCCCTGCATGATCTGACGACGATGAAGATTCCGAACTGGATTTCAGGCCTTTTGATCGTCGGCTTCTTTCCGGCGGCCTTGGCGCTGGGTCTGCCCTGGGCGACGGTGGGCGTTTCAGCGGCTCTGGCGGCCGTCGCCCTCATCGTCGGCATGGGGATGTTCGCGGCGAACTGGATCGGGGGCGGAGACGCCAAGCTGCTGGCCGCCGCCATGTTGTGGATGGGCGTTTCAGGCGCCCTGCCCTTCATTCTCTTCACCGCGCTCGCCGGCGGCGGCTTCTGCCTGCTGCTGCTGACGGCGCGCAGCCATCTGCCCTTCTTCGCCCAGACCGGCCCCGGCTGGGTCATGCGGTTGATGCAGCCCAAGGGCGACATCCCCTATGGCGTCGCCATCGCCATCGGCGCCTTGCTCGCCTATCCGTCCAGCCCCTTGATGACCGCCTTCATCGCGGGTTGATGACGCCGTTCGTTAAAGCGCCGAGCTTAGGGGCGCGTTAACCATGACAAGCCATTATCCCTGACAGGCAGGGGGCGGATCATCCGGGTTCGCGCGATCGCGTCTGCCGGAGAGACTGGATGAAACCCGCCAAGATCGCCGTCATCTGCGTTGCAGCCCTTGCAGCCATCGGCCTGGCCCTGGTCGTGCGCGCCATGGGATCGTCGGGACAGCCGACAGCGACCGCATCGGCCGCCGTCGAGACGCGGCCCCTGGCTCGGGTGCTGGTCGCCGCGCGGGATTTGGAGCCGGGCCGACGCCTGACCGAGGCCGACCTGAGCTGGAAGGACTGGCCGGTCGACGAACTCAACCCTCTTTTCATCACCGACGGCCCGCCGCCGGCGCCCAAGGCGGAAGGCGCAGCCGCCGAGAACGACGCCGCTGACGGCAAGAGCGCCACGGTGGAGCGCGCCATGAAGGCCGTCGCCGAACTGAACACGCCGGGGGCCAAGGGCGACTACATCGGCGCCGTGGTGCGCGAAACCGTCCTGGCCGGAGAGCCCCTGGTGGCTCGCAAGATCGTGCGCGCCGGCGACAGCGGCTACATGGCCGCCTATCTGGAGCCGGGGATGCGGGCCATGGCGATCCGCGTCACGGTCGAGACGGCTGCGGGCGGCTTCATCCTGCCTGGCGACCGGGTGGACGTCCTGCTGACGCGCGAGGTCAAGGGCTCGGGCGACAACGGCGGAACGCGATACTCGGCCGCCACCGTGATGCGCAACGTCAAGGTCCTGGCCATCGACCAGAGCACCCGCGCCGCAGAGGACGAGAAGGCGGTGGTCGGCGCCACCGCCACCCTGGAACTGACCGGCCGCGACGCCGAGGTCCTGGCCCTGGCCAAGTCCGAAGGCGACCTGTCGCTGGTGCTGCGCTCCTACGCCGATACGGCCGGGCCGTCGGGCCATGTGCCGGGCGCGGTTCGAGGCGCTCGCGCGGCGGGCGGCGGTTCGGTCGTGAAAATCTATCGCGAGGGCCAGGTCGAGACGGTGACGACGCCATGAGGACGAGGCTATCCGGCATGAATCGTTTCGCCGTCGCCGCCTGCGCCGCTCTGATCGCCCTGGGCGGTTCGGCGGCGCCGGAAGGCGCCAGGGCCCAGACGCGCGCGGCGATCACCGCAGGCTCGGCCCCCCAGCTGGTCAATCTGCCGCGCGGGACCTCCTTCGCCGTCGACCTGCCGACCGATGCGCGCGACGTCATCATCTCCAATCCCACCGTGGCCGAGGCCATGCTGCATTCGCCCCGGCGGATCACCATGATCGGCCTGGCGGGGGGCGAGACGGACGCCGTCTTCCTGGATGCGGGCGGTCGCACCATCCTGGCCCTGCGCGTTCGCGTCGATGCAGGGGTCAGCGCGCTTCAGGACACGCTGGCGCGCGTGGCGCCGGGCTCCAACCTGCGCGCCGAGGCGGTCAACGACAGCATCATCCTGACCGGCGTGGCCGCCAGCCCGGCCGAGGCCGACCGCGCCGCCCAGGTGGCGCGCGCCTTCGTCAGCGCCCCTGAAAAGGTCATGAACATGATCGCCGTCGCCGGCTCGGACCAGGTGACGCTGAAGGTGCGCGTGGTCGAGGTGCAGCGCAACGCCATCAAACAGCTCGGCTTCGACACCCAGGCGGTGATCGGCCGGGTCGGCGACACCCAATGGCTGTTGGGCAACAGCGCCACCTGGGGCGTGAACGGCTCCTTCCTGGGCGGGCTGGCGGGCGGGATCGCGCGCGACACCACCAAGAATTTCCAGATGCAGGTGCCCTGCGGTCCCGGCTGGCCCGAGGGCTCCATGTGCCCGGTCACGGTCGACGGCAGCCCCGGCGACCCCGCCAACTGGGACACGGCCCAGCCCGGAACCGGCCCCGGTTCGGACGGGCTGAACAAGGGCGAGGCCATGCTCAAGGCCTTCGAGCGCGTCGGCCTGGTGCGGACGCTGGCCGAGCCCAACCTGACCTCGGTCAACGGCGAGGCGGCCAGCTTCCTGGCCGGGGGCGAGTTCCCCGTCCCCGCCGGACGTGATCGCGAAGGCCAGGTCACGGTCGAATACAAGCCCTACGGCGTCGGTCTGTCGTTCCGGCCGGTGGTCCTGTCGGAAGGACGCATCAGCCTGCAGGTCAAGGTCGAGGTATCGGAGCTGACGCCCAACGGGGGCCTTACCATCGGCGCGGGCACGCCGTCCTCCATCACCCTGCCGGGCCTGAGCGTGCGGCGCAGCGAGAACACCATCGAACTGCCCTCGGGCGGGTCGATGATGATCGCGGGCCTGCTGCAGGAATCGACGCGCCAGGCGATCGACGCCCTGCCGGGCATGACCAACCTGCCGGTGCTGGGCCAGCTGTTCAGGTCGCGCGACTATGTGATGGGCGAGACCGAACTGGTGGTCATCGTCGAACCCTATATCGTCAACCCGACGTCGCCGGGGCGGATGCAGACGCCCGCCGACGGCCTGCGCATCGCCCAGGACGCCCAGACCATCTTCTTCGGCCAGCTGAACCAGGTCTACGGCTCGCCCGCCCCGGCGGCCCAGCCCGGCGCCGGCTGGCGCGGTCCTGTCGGCTATGTGATCGAGTGAGCGCCATGATCCGCACCGCCTCCATCTCCGCCGTTCTGGGCCTGAGCCTGACGCTGTCGGCCTGCGTGGGCGGCCCGGCCAGCCTGGGCGGCGAGCCGCCGCTGACCCCGACCTCGCGCTTCTCGCTTCAGGTCGAGCCGGGCCTGGACCGCATCGCCCTGGCGGTGCACGAGACCGGCCTGTCGGCCAATCAGCGCGCCGCCCTGGACGCCCTGGTCGGCCGTTTCGCCATGGAAGGGGCGCCCGTCCTGGTCATCGAGGCGCCGGCGGGCGGCGATCCGACGGCGGCCCAGGCGGCCTGGAACGTCAAGGCGGCGTTCGAGGCGGCGGGCGTGCCCGGCGAGCGCATCCAGCTGGTCGGCTACGCCGCGCCGGACCCGAGGGCGCCGGTCCTGGTCGGCTTCGAGACCGTGCAGGCGGTCGTGCCGCAGTGTGGAGCCCAATGGGGCAATCTGGGCCGCACCGGCGACAACCAGTCAGCCTCCAACTTCGGGTGCGCCGTCACCGCCAACCTGGCCGCCCAGATCGCCGATCCGCGCGACATCGTCGCCCCGCGCGCCATGACGCCGGCCGACGCGGGCCGTCGCTCCGTGGTGTTCGACGCCTATCGCGAGGGCGCGCAGACCGCCGCCCAGCGCGAGGCGCTGATCTCGCAGACCAAGATTTCGCAGGCGGTGCAATGACGTCCGCGCCCAAGCCCTTCCCGACACAGGATTTCGACGCCCTCGACGGGTTCGATCTCGACGACGACTTCATGGACCTGCACCCCGCGCCGAACGTCGCGCCTGCGGCCCTGGACCGGGCGGCGGACGCCTTTGATCCGGTCGGGCGGATGCGCGACGAGACCGAGACGGCCATCCGGTCGCAACCGCCCGTGTCCGCCCCTGCCGCCGCCGAGCCTGTGGTGGCGGCCCTGCCCGCGCTGGAGCCGTCGACGGCCCTGACGCTGGGCGGCCCGGCCTCGGTCGAGGTGTCGATCCCCCGCATCGGCGTGCACATCTTCGCCGAGCGTCAGGACACGGCCGCCGCCGCCGAGCGCGCAGGCCAGGACCGCCGCATGGCGCGCGCCACGACCCAGATCCGCCTCGGCGGCGTTCAGGCGGCGATCGAGGCCTATCAGGCCGAGCCGACGCCGCCCCTGATCATCGTCGAGAGCCTGAAGGCGCCGCAGGATCTGCTGGCCGAGATCGACCAGCTGGCCCAGGTCTGCGACGCGGGCACCAAGGTCGTCATCATCGGCGCGACCAACGACATCCTGCTGTTCCGCGAACTGATGCGCCGGGGCGTCAGCGAATATCTGGTGGCGCCGGTCCAGCCGCTGCAGCTGATCGCCGCCATCGGGGGCCTGTTCGCCGACCCGGCCCAGCCCTTCGTCGGCCGCACCATCGCCTTCGTCGGCGCGCGCGGCGGGGCGGGCGCTTCGGCCGTGGCGCACAACACCGCCTATGCGATGAGCGAACGGATCGGCGTCAACACCGTCATCGTCGATTACGACCTGCCGTTCGGCACGGCCGGGCTGGACTTCAACCAGGATCCGCTGAACGGGGTGGCCGACGCCCTGAACCAGCCAGACCGCCTGGACCCCACCCTGCTGGACCGGATGATGGTCCGCTGCACCGACAAGCTGAGCCTGTTCGCGGCGCCCGCGACGCTGGAGACCGACTGGGACATAGGCGCCGAGGCCTTCGAGGAGGTCACCACCCGCATCCGCGCCACGGCGCCCTTCGTGGTGCTGGACCTGCCGCATCTGTGGTCGGGCTGGATACGCCGGGCGCTGATCGCGGCGGACGAGGTCGTGGTGGTGGCGACCCCCGACCTGGCCTCGCTGCGCAACGCCAAGAACATGATCGACCTGATCAGGCAGGGCCGTCCCAACGACGCCCCGCCGCGCCTGGTGCTGAACCAGGTGGGGATGCCGGGTCGGCCCGAAATTCCGGCCAAGGACTTCGGCGCGGCCCTAGGCGTCCATCCCAGCCTCAGCATCCCCTTCGACGCCAAGGTGTTCGGCGCGGCCGCCAACAACGGCCAGATGATCGTCGACGCCGCCGCCAGGACCAAGGCGGCCGAGGCCTTCGAGACCCTGGCCCAGATCGTCTCGCGCCGCGAGCTGTCGGCCGCGTCCGCGCGCGCGGCGGGCCGGGCCAGGCCGGCCGCCAAGGGAAGCGGCTCCCTGCTCGGCTCCCTGTTCAGCAAGAAGTCCTGAGGCCGTGTTCGGCAAGCGGACAGCACAACCGGGCCTCGCCCCCGCCGCGCCGCGGCCCGCCCCGGCCGTCGCGCCGGAAGCGCAGCCGCGTCGCGCGCCCGAGCCGGTCGACGGCTTCTCCGCCGACGACCTGGACCCTCTGACGCCGCCGCCTGCCGCCGCCCCGCGCAGCGACCGGCTGGACGCCCTGGACGGACTGCTGGGCCGCAAGCCCGAGCCTGCGCCCAGCGCCCCTTCGAGCGCCGGGCCGCGCGCCACGCCAGGTCTGGAGCAGCTCAAGAAGGCCCAGGCCGTCGCCGAGATCGTGCGCGAGCAGAGCGACTATTATCACGCGACGAAGACCACCATCTTCAACGCCCTGATGAACACCATCGACCTGGCCCAGCTGGCGCAGCTGGACCAGAAGGCGGCGTCCGAGGAAATCCGCGACATCGTCTCCGAACTGGTGGCGATCAAGAACGTCTCCATGTCGGTGGCCGAGCAGGAGCACCTGGTCCAGGACATCCTGAACGACGTCCTCGGCTATGGTCCGCTGGAGCCGCTGCTGGCGCGCGACGACATCGCCGACATCATGGTCAACGGCGCAGGCCGGGTCTTCATCGAGGTCGGCGGCAAGGTGCAACTGACCAATGTCCGCTTCCGCGACAACGGCCAGTTGATGAACATCTGCCAGCGGATCGTGTCCCAGGTCGGCCGTCGCGTCGACGAAAGCTCTCCGATCTGCGACGCCCGCCTGCCCGACGGCAGCCGCGTCAACGTCATCGCCCCGCCGCTGGCCATCGACGGTCCGACGCTGACGATCCGCAAGTTCAAGAAGGACAAGCTGACGATGCGCAACCTGGTGGAGTTCGCCTCCATCAGTCCCGAGGGCGCGCGGGTGCTGGGCGTCATCGGCGCGGCGCGATGCAATCTGGTCATCTCGGGCGGCACGGGTTCGGGCAAGACCACCCTGCTGAACACCCTGACGGCCTTCATCGACCCGACCGAGCGCGTCATCACTTGCGAGGACGCCGCCGAGTTGCAACTGCAGCAGCCGCACGTCGTGCGCCTGGAGACCCGCCCGCCGAACCTGGAGGGCCAGGGCCAGATCACCATGCGCGACCTGGTCAAGAACTGCCTGCGGATGCGCCCCGAACGCATCATTGTCGGCGAGGTGCGCGGTCCCGAGGCTTTCGACCTGCTGCAGGCCATGAACACCGGCCACGACGGTTCGATGGGCACCCTGCACGCCAACAGCCCGCGCGAGGCGATCGGCCGTCTGGAATCCATGATCACCATGGGCGGCTACGGCCTGCCGTCCAAGACCATCCGCGAGATGATCGTCGGCTCCATCGACGTCATCGTCCAGGCCGCGCGCCTGCGCGACGGCAGCCGGCGCATCACCCACATCACCGAGGTGGTGGGGCTGGAAGGCGACGTCATCGTCACCCAGGACCTGTTCGTCTACGACATCACCGGCGAGGACGCGCACGGCAAGATCACGGGGCGTCACCGCTCGACCGGCATCGCCCGTCCGCGCTTCTGGGACCGCGCCCGCTACTACGGGCTGGAACGCGAACTGGCCGAAGCCCTGGACGCGGCGGAGTAGGGCGATGCTGCTTCCCATCCTGGCGGCGGTCCTGGCCTTCATCACCATCGGCGGCGTCGGCTGGGTGCTGGTCGGCGGCGACGATTCCTCGGGCCAGGCCGTCAAGCGCGCCAAGACCATGGGCGGGGTTCGGGCCGAGGCGGCCGCGAGCGCCAAGCGTGCGGCGGCGGCCAATACGCCCGAGGCCCGGCGCAAGCAGATCCTGCAGCAGCTTCAGGAGGTCGATCGGCGCGAGCGCAAGGCGCGCCTGACCATGGCGGCCAAGCTGAAACAGGCGGGCCTGACCCTGTCGATGCGGACCTTCGTCATCATCAGCGTGGTCGCGGGCCTGGTCGGGGCGTTTCTGGCCTTCGTGCTGGGGGCCAACATCCTCATCGTCCTGGGCGTCGGCGTGGCCGCAGGCCTGGGCCTGCCGCGCTGGATCGTCGGCTTCAAGGCCAAGGCGCGGATGAAGAAATTCTCCCTGGCCTTCGCCGATGCCGTCGACATCCTGGTGCGCGGCATCAAGACCGGCCTGCCGGTGCACGACTGTTTCAAGATCATCGCCCGCGAGAGTCCCGAGCCCCTGGCCGGGGAGTTCCGCCTGCTGGTCGAGGGCATGGGGGTGGGGCTGACGCTCGCCCAGGCCCTGGACAAGATGTATGAGCGCATCCCGACGCCGGAGCTGAAATTCTTCGCCATCGTCATCGCCATCCAGCAGAAGTCGGGCGGCAACCTGGCCGAGGCCCTGGGCAATCTGACCTCGGTGCTGCGGGCGCGAAGGATGATGGTCGAGAAGATCAAGGCCCTGTCGTCCGAGGCCATCGCCTCGGCCGGCATCATCGCCTCCCTGCCTCCGGCGGTGATGATCCTCGTGATGCTCTCGAGCCCCAGCTACATGCTGCTGATGTTCACCGACATCCGCGGCCAGGTCATGCTGATGGGCGCGGGCCTGTGGATGGCGATCGGCGTCTTCGTGATGAAGCGCATGATCAACTTCAAGTTCTGACGGGGGAGCGACGACCGTGAACGGCTTCATGCGCTTCATCACCGACCCGCAGAACCTGCTCAGCATCGGGGTGGGCGTGGCCGTCTTCGCCAGCGTGCTGACGCTTCTGTCCTCCTTCGTCGACGGCGGGCCGCGCCTGGACAAGCGGATGAAGGCGGTGGCCGAGCGCCGCGAGGAACTGCGGCGCCGTTCGCGCCAGGCCATGCGCGGCGGCGCGGCGGGCGGCGAAGGCGCCAGCCTGCGCCAGACCGACGACAGCTTCCGCAGCCGGGTGGTCGCCCGGCTGAACCTGATGAAGCTGCTGGAAGACCCCAAGGTCGCCGACAACATGATCCAGGCGGGCTTCCGCGGGCCGAGGCCGCTGAACACCTTCTACTTCTTCCGCTTCGCCACCCCCTTCATCCTGATGGCGCTGACGGCCTTTTATCTGTTCGGCGTCGTCAAGCCGGACCTGCCTCTGACCACCCTGATCGCCTTCGTGGTCGGGGCGGCGGGCGTCGGCTTCTATGCGCCGAACATCTATCTGAAGAACATGATCGACAAGCGGCGGGCCTCCATCGTGGCGGCCTTCCCGGACTCGCTCGACCTGCTGCTGATCTGCGTGGAGTCCGGCATGTCGATCGAGGCGGCCATCCAGAAGGTCAGCCAGGAGGTCGGCGGCCAGTCGATCGAACTGGCCGAGGAGCTCAGCCTGCTGTCGGCCGAGCTCAGCTATCTGCCCGATCGACGCATGGCCTATGAGGGCATGGCCAAGCGGACCCAACACCCGGGCATCAAGGCCGTGGCCACCGCCATGACCCAGGCCGAGACCTACGGCACGCCGCTGGGGTCCGCGCTGCGCGTCATGGCCAAGGAGAATCGCGACCTGCGCCTGGCCGCCGCCGAGAAGAAGGCCGCCGCCCTGCCGGCCAAGCTGACCGTGCCGATGATCCTGTTCTTCCTGCCGGTGCTGTTCGTCGTCATCCTGGGCCCGGCCATCATCAACATCCAGGACATGATGAAGGGCGGCTAGGCGTTTCAGCCTTCCTCGGCGGTCCGCTTCAGGGCCTCGCTGATGGCCTGATAGGCCGGGCGGATGCGAGGGCGGTGCTTGTCGTGGAACAGTTCGGCGCGCAGGCCGGTGAAGACCGTGCCGTGCGACACGATGCAGGCCCCCCGCTCCAGCTCCTCGATCTCATAGTAGCGCAGGGTGCGGAACAGGAATCCGCGACGCTCGATCCAGACCAGCTGGGCGTTGGGCTCCCATTCGCCCAGCCTCGCCTGCACCTGCCGCTCGCCCAGGTCCGGCAGGCGTTCCGTCAGGCTGATCGGCGCGCCGAAGCCCAGGGCGCCCTCGACCTCGACCTCATGCGGATTCCAGCGGTTCCAGCCGCCGAAGTCCGTCAGCACTTCCCAGAGGCGTTCGGCCGTGGCGCGCACGCCGATGCGGTTCTCGATGCGGATCGTTTCCATGGCGCTTCCTGTGACACGGCTTTTCGCGTTTAGGAAGACGGCGCGGCGTCCGGCCTTTGTCCTTGGAGCGGCCGCCCCGCCGCGTTAAGTCCGGGCCTCAGCGCAAGGAGCCGTCATGATCACCCGCATCCAGCCCGACAGCCGCATGAGCCAGGCCGTGATCCACGGCCAGACCGTCTACCTGGCCGGACAGGTGGGCGAGCCGGGCGAGGACGTCGCCGCCCAGACGCGCACCGCCCTGGCCGAGGTCGAGGCGATCCTGGCCGAATGCGGCAGCGACAAGACGAAGATTCTGTCGGCCCAGGTCTGGCTGGCCGACATCGCCGATTTCGAGGCGATGAACGCCGTCTGGGACGCCTGGGTCGATCCGGCCAACCCGCCCGCCCGCGCCACCTGCGAGGCGAAGCTGGCCACGCCCGATTACCGCGTCGAGGTCATCGTCGTGGCGGCGCGCTGACATGGCCCGCGTCATCTCCCCGGAAAGCGAGCTGGAGCGGTTCAAGGCGACCCGCGTCACCGCCCTCTATCGCCTCGACCTGATCGAGAAGGGGGCGCAGCTGACCTATGACGACGGCACGCCGGTCGACATGGCGTCCGAGGCGCAGCGGCTGAAGGATCAGGTCGCCGACATGGACCGCCGCATCGCCCGGCTGGAAGCGGCGCAAAAGCCGTGAGCCTGGACAGCGTCCGCGCCTTCTTCGCGCAAAAGGCGCCCGACGTCGCCGTCATCGAACTGGACGTCAGCACCGCCACGGTGGCCGAGGCGGCCGCCGCCCACGGCGTCGAACCGGGCCAGATCGCCAAGACCCTGTCCCTGCGCGCAGGCGACCGCGTCGTCCTTCTGGTCACGGCAGGCGACGCGCGGCTGGACAACGCCAAGGCCAAGGCGGCCCTCGGCGGCAAGATCAGGATGCTGGACCTCTCAGAAGTCGAGGGCGTGACCGGCCACCCGGTCGGCGGCGTCTGCCCCTTCGGCCTGGCGACGCCCCTGCCGGTCTATTGCGACGCCTCGCTGAAGGCCTGGGACGTGGTGATCCCGGCGGCCGGCGCCATCCATTCGGCCGTCCGCATCGCCCCTGAGCGGATGGCCGCGCTGACCGACGCCGAATGGGTCGACGCCTGCCGCTAGGCCGACGCCGGCGGCGAGTTACCGTCCAGAAGCGCGGCGATGCGCGCCAGCTTGTCCGGATTCCGCGTGATGAAGACCTCGACCACCCGGCCGTCGACGATGGTCAGGGCCGTCGTCTGCAGGATGCGGCCGCGCTCCAGGCTGATGTAGCCGGGCAGGCCGTCGATCCAGACGGGACGGAGCATTTCCGAGCCTTCATGCCCGTATTTGCGGTACAGGCCGGCGTAGAGCCGCAACAGCTTCGACGCGCCCTGAATGGCGTTGTGGAAGGCGATCACCTTGCCCCCGCCGTCCGACTTCAGCGTCGCCTCGTCCGCCAGAAGGGCGCCGAGGGCGGCCATGTCGCCGGATCGCGCCGCGTCGAAGAAGGCGCGGGCGATGCGTTCGCCCTCTTGCGGCTCCACGGCGTAGCGGGGGCGGGCCTCCCGGATATGGCGGCGGGCGCGGCTGGCCAGTTGCCGCACCGAAGCGGGATCGCGCTCCAGCGTCGTCGCCACCTCGTCGAAGCCGACATCGAACACGTCATGAAGAAGGAAGGCGGCGCGCTCCAGGGGCGACAGCCGCTCCATGGCGGTCATCAGGGACAGGGTCAGATCATCGGCGAAGACCTCGGCGTCCGCCTCCGGCCCGGTGATCAGCGGCTCGGGCAGCCAGGCGCCGACATAGGTCTCGCGCCGCACGCGGGCGGATTTCAGCAGGTCCAGCGCCAGGCGGGTGGTGGTGCGCGTCAACCAGGCGCCGGGCTCGCGAATCTCGGCCGGGCCGACCCGGCTCCATCGGAGCCAGGCCTCCTGCGTCACGTCTTCCGCCTCGGCCAGGGAGCCGAGTATGCGGTAGGCGAGGCGCGTCAGCCGGGGCCGATGCGCCTCGAAGACTTCGGTCGAGGGATCAGGCCGCGACACGCGCCGGGCCTGCCGGATGGGCCGAGCGGAAGCCGACGGCGAGCCGGTTCCAGACGTTGATCGCTCCGATGGCGAAGGCCAGCTTCACCTGCTCGGCTTCACTGAACTCGGCCTTGAACTCGGCATAGTCCGCATCCGACGCCTGGGACTGTTCGATGCGCGTCAGGCTCTCGGCCCAGGTCAGGGCGGCGCGTTCGCGCGGGCTGAACAGCGAGGATTCACGCCATGCGGCGAGCAGATGCAGACGCACCTCGCTCTCACCCGCCCTGCGGGCGTCGGCGGTGTGCATGTGCAGGCAATAGGCGCAGCCGTTGATCTGCGAGACGCGGATCTTCAGCAGTTCCAGAAGGCTGTGCTCCAGGCCGCTGGTGGCGACGGCCTGCTCCAGCCGCACCATCGCCTGATAGACGTCGGGGGCGGCCTTGGCGGGGTTGGCGATGCGCGGGGTCATGTCGTGGCTCCTGTGGCTTGAGTGCGCGTCCCTCCATGACGAGACAGACCGTCGGGCTGTGACATGACCCGACGAATCAGGGCTTCAGACGCTCCAGCACTGTCGCGATGACGCGTTCATAGGCGTCGCTCAGGGCGCGCAGTTCGGCCTCGGGCACGCGCTCGTCGACCTGGTGCATGGTCTGGCCGACCAGACCCAGCTCCAGCACCGGACACAGGGCGCGGATGAAGCGGGCGTCCGAGGTGCCGCCGGTGGTCGAGGCCTCAGGACGGCGGCCCAGCGCCGCCTCGACAGCGTCCTGCACCGCCGTGACGAAGACGCCCGGCTCGGTCAGGAAGGCTTCGCCCGAGCACATGTGCTCCAGCTCGATCTGCAGGCCGGTCTCGGCCTGAAGCGCGCCCGCCTCGCGGTTCAGCCAGTCGATCAGACCGTCGCCGGTGTGGGTCGGGTTGAAGCGGATATTGAGCCGCGCCTTCGCTTCGGCCGGGATGATGTTGGTCGCCGGATTGCCCACGTCGATGGTGGTGATCTCAAGATTCGACGGCGGGAACTCGGGGTAGCCCTCGTCGAGGACGTGAGCGTCAAGCCGGGCCAGCAGGCGAGCGATGACCGGGGCCGGATTGGCGGCGCGGTCGGGATAGGCGACGTGGCCCTGTTTGCCGTGGACGGTGATCCAGGTGTTCAGCGAGCCGCGCCGCCCGACCTTGATCATGTCGCCCAGGTGGTGGGCCGAGGAGGGTTCCCCGACCACGCAGGCGTCGATGACCTCGCCCTCGGCGGCCAAGGTCTGGACCACCCGCTTGGTGCCGTGCAGGGCCGGGCCTTCCTCGTCGCCGGTGATCAGGAAGGACAGGGAGCCCTCGATCTCGCCTTGGGCGAGGACGCGCGAGACGGCGGCGACCCAGGCGGCGACGCCGCCCTTCATGTCCACGGCGCCCCGGCCATAGAGGACGCCGTCGCGGGTCTCGCCCTCGAACGGTCCGGCGCTCCAGGCCTTCAGATCGCCGATCGGCACCACGTCGGTGTGGCCGGCGAAGCAGAGGTTGGGCGAGGCGGTCCCGCGCCGAGCGTAGAGGTTCTCGATCCGGGCGTCGTGGCCCACGCCGCTCGGCCCCTCGAACACCATGCGGCGGCAGGTGAAGCCCAGGCCGGTCAGGGCGCGCTCCAGTACGTCCATCGCCCCTTCGTCGGCGGGCGTGACGGAGGGGATGCGGATCAGGTCGCGGGTCAGTTCGACAGGATCGATGACGGAATGTGATGCGGCGCTCATGCCGCTATGCTTTAGGCATATCGCGCACCCGCGAGAAGGCCCGAAAACCGTGCCCAAGATCGACATCGACGCCGCCCCGACCATCCACGGAACGGGATATCCGGAAGAATTCGCCGGACCCTGCAAGCCGCGTCGCCGCTGGCGGCTGGGCGACGCGGTCGGCCTGGATCAGTTCGGCGTCAATCTGTTGCGCCTGCCCGCCGGGGCCTGGTCCAGCCAGCGCCACTGGCATAGCGCGGAAGACGAGTTCGTCTGGGTGCTGGACGGCGAGGTGGTGCTGGTCGAGGACGAGGGCGAAACCCTGTTGCGCCCCGGCGACTGCGCCGGCTTCAAGGCGGGCGTCCCCAACGGCCACAAGATCGAGAACCGCAGTGATCGCGAGGCCATGTTGCTGGAAGTCGGTTCGCGCCGTCCCGCCGAGGACGCCTGCGACTATCCCGACATCGACATGATCGCCTCCAAGGGAGAGGACGGTTATCGCCGCCGCGACGGAATCCCCTATCCGAAGACGCCCAGACGAACGTGACGACTGAAACCATAGATTCCGCCCCGACGGTTCCGCCCCAACCGCCTCTGCCGCCTGGACCCCCGCCCGGTTCCTCTCATGACGGCGGCCCGTCCAGCCCCTGGGGCATCGGCGACTTCCGCCTGCTGTGGCTGGGCCGGATGGTGGCGGTCCTGGGCATCCAGATCCAGTCCTCGGCCCTGCTGTGGCAGGTCTATGAGATCGCCCGGCGCGACCATCCGATCGAGGAAGCCAGCCTCTATCTGGGGCTGGTGGGCCTGTGCCAGTTCCTGCCGCTGCTGGCCTTCACCCTGCCGGCCGGGGCCATGGCCGACCGACACGACCGCAAGCACACCGTCACCCTGTCGATCATCGTCGAGGGGATGTGCGCGAGCGCCTTCCTGATGATGGCGCTGCACGGCTCGCCGCCCCTGTGGGGCCTGCTGGCGGTCGCCGCCGTCTTCGGCGCGGCGCGCGCCTTCCTGGCCCCGGCCAGCCAGGCCTTCCTGCCGATGGTGGTGGGGCGCAAGGCCCTGCCGCCCGCAATCGCCGCCCAGTCCATCGCCTTCCAGACCGGCGCCATCGCCGGACCGGCCCTGGGCGGGGTCATCGTCGGCCTGTCGGTGCCCCTGGCCTACGCCTCGGCCATGGGGCTGTTCCTGGTGGCGGTCGCCTGCTTCCTGCTGATCCTCACCCGAGGCAAGCCCCAGGTCGATCCGTCCAAACTGGGCCCGGTGCAGCAGGTCAGGGAAGGCCTCGCCTATGTCTGGAAGACCAAGATCGTCCTGGGCGCCATCTCCCTGGACCTGGTCGTCGTCCTGCTGGCCGGGGTGGCGTTGCTGACGCCGATCTTCGCGCGCGACATCCTGCATGTCGGCGCGATCGGCTTCGGGCTGCTGCGGGCCTCGTTCGGGGTGGGGGCGCTGATCATGGCCCTCTACCTCAGCCGCTTCCCCATCGTGCGTCACGGCGGGCGGTGGATGTTCGGGGCGGTGGCCGTGTTCGGCGTCTGCACCCTGATCTTCGGCCTGTCCAGGAGCGTCTGGCTGTCAGGGGCGGTGCTGTTCCTGGGCGGGGCGGCGGACATGATCAGCGTCAACATCCGTCAGACCCTGATCCAGCTGGCCACGCCCGATCACATGCGCGGGCGGGTGTCGTCGGTGTCCATGCTGTTCATCGGCGCCTCCAACGAACTGGGCGAAGCCTATTCCGGCGTCATGGTGCGCCTGCTCGGCCCGATCGGGGCGGCGGTGTTCGGCGGCTTCGGCGCCCTGGCCGCGACCGGGGTCTGGGCCAGGGTCTTCCCCAGTCTGAGGAAGGCGAACAAGCTGACCTGATGCGCTCAAAACGACCCTTCTCCCCTTGTGGGAGAAGGTGGCATGCGAAGCATGACGGATGAGGGGTGGCGGCGGCGTCGCTAGTCGTGCGGCGCATAGAAAAAGCGCCGCGATCGGCTGACCGCGGCGCTCACACCCCTCATCCGAGCGCCTACGGCGCCCACCTTCTCCCACAAGGGGAGAAGGATGAGATCAGCCCCAGGGGCGGAAGTGTTTCGACAGCTTGAGCCCCTGGCTCTGGTAGTGGCTGCCGCCTTCGCCATAGAGGCGCGAGGGCCGCTCGGTCAGCGGCTCATAGACCAGTCGGGCGACGATCTGGCCGTGCTCCAGCAGGAAGGGGGTGTCGTGGGTGCGGACCTCCAGCACGCCCTTGGAGCCGGCGCCGTGCGCCTCGTCCGTGCCGAAGCCGGGGTCGAAGAAGCCGGCGTAGTGGACGCGGAACTCGCCGACCGAGGGGTCGATCGGGGTCATCTCGGCGGCCTGATCGACCGGAATCTCCACATCGTCCGACGAGGCCAGGATGTAGAACTCGCCCGGATCCAGCAGCAGTTCGCCCCGGCGCAGGGTCAGCGGCTCCCAGAAGTCGCGCGGGTCGTGGCCGTCGATGTGGTCCATGTTGACCACGCCCGCGTGACGGCGGCCGCGATAGCCGACGACGCCGTTGTCGCCCGCGCGCAGGTCGACGCCGACGCTGCGGGTCTCCAGCTTGGGCGGCTCGCCCGCCTTGAGGCGCAGCTGGTTCAGCCGCGTGCCCGGCTTGACCAGGATGGAGAAGGTCTGGGGCGCGATCTCGAGATACAGCGGGCCGTCATAACCCTCATCCACATCGTCGAAGCTGCCGCCCTGATCGGTCAGCAGGCGCACGAAGACGTCCACGCGGCCGGTCGAGCTCTTCGGATTGGCGCGGGCGTTCAGCCCCTTGGGCAGGCTGAGGCGCTCCTGCAGGCGGGCGATATAGACGCAGCCCTTCTCCATCACGTAGCCGCCCGACAGGTCGATGGCGTGCATGGCGACGTCGGCGATGCGCGCCTCGACCTTGCGCTGACCGGGCAGGAAGGAGGCGCGCACGCGCCAGGCCTGGTCCGACAGGCGCAGGTCCAGGCTGGCGGGCTGGACCTGATCGACGTCGAACGGGGTGTCGGAGGCGATGGCGCCCGCCGCGATCAGGGTCTCAATGCCCTGGAAGGGAAGGATGCCGCAGCGGGCGGGAATCTGAAAGCTGGTCATGCCGTCCTGTTCTCACACGGATTTTCTCGTCTGTGTAGCTTGTCGGCGACGACAGACGCTTGAACCCCGCGTACGGCGGGCTGCATATAGCGCATGCACTCCGCTCCTGCCTACTCCGCCGAGACCGAAGGCGTCGTCGTTCGCGTCCGCCCCTCCTACCTGGCGGGCCAGTCGGACCCGGCCGAGGGGCGCTGGGTCTGGGCCTATCAGGTCGAGATCGTCAATCTGAGCGGCGGTCCGGTGCAGCTGGTGGCCCGGCGCTGGACCATCACCGACGCCCTGGGCCGGGTCGAGGAGGTGCGCGGCCCCGGCGTGGTCGGCGAGCAGCCGCTGATCGAGCCGGGCGACAGCTACGCCTACGCCTCGGGCTGTCCGTTGACGACGCCCTCGGGCTCCATGGTCGGCGCCTATTTCATGCAGGACGCCGAAGGTCGGATGTTCGAAGCCGCCATTCCGGCCTTCAGTCTGGACGTGCCGGATTCCCGGCGCGTCCTGAACTAGCCGCGCCGCGCCGCCGTCAGCCGCAACAGTTGCGGCGTCAGCAACAGCACCAGGATCGGCGCCGCGGCGAAGAGGGCGGACAGCCAGAAGGCGGCCGAGGCTGCGCCTTCTACCCCGCCGGGCGTCGCGATCCCGGCGACGTTAGCGATCATGCCTGCGCCCGCCGCGCCCATCGCGATGGCGAACAGCTGAACCGTAGTCATGGCGCCGCTGGTCAGGTCGCGCTCGTCATCGGGGGCGTTTAGGAACACCCGCGTCACCAGGGCCGGCCAGACCAGGCCGATGCCGAAACCGACGAGGAACAGGCCCAGACACACACCCGCCAGCACGCCAGCGCTTCCTGTCGTTTCGATCGGTAGGAAGATCGACATCAGGACCAGCCCGCCCAGCATCAGCAGAGGGCCGGTCAGCAGCAGGCGCGTGCCCGATCCGCCCTGCCAACGGCTGCTGACCAGGGTGGCGAAGGTCCAGCCGAAGGCCATCAGGGCGGCCAGATACCCCGCCCACAGCGGCGACTGGGCGTGCAGGGTCTGCAGCAGATAGGGCACGAAGATCTCGGCCTGCATTCCCGCCATCAGCAGGGCGATGGTCAGGTAGAGCACGCCCAGCGGCGTCTTCAGGCTGAAGGACCGGCGCGGCAGAAGGCGCGCCTGCGAACGTCCGTCGACCACCGCGATCAGGACCACCAAGGCGACCGCCGCGCCCAATCCGGCCAGGTTCCACGCCAGCAGCGGCGACAGGCTTCCGGCCGAGACGCTGAGCACGGCGCCGGACAGCAGGACCAACTGGAACAGGGGCAGGCGGCCGCCGCCCTCTCGCGCTCCGTCGCGGCCCGGCAGGGCGGTCAGAGCCAGCAGGATGAACAGCCCCGCCACCGGGATCAGGGAACCGAAGGCCAGCCGCCAGGCGCCCATCTCGGCGAACAGACCGCCGATAGCCGGGCCGATCAGGGTGGCGACGCCGAACATGGCCGAAATGACGCTGATGACCCGGCCCCACATAGCCTCGGGGAAAACGATGCGGGTCACGGCGTAGGCCAGGGCGTAGAGCAGGCCACCGCCGAACCCCTGAATGAAGCGGCCGCCCAGCATCACCGGCATGGAGGGCGCCAGGGCGCAGATCAGCGAGCCGCCCGCGAAGATCAGGGCCGCCGCCGCATAGGCCGCGCGCGGGCCTGTGGCGCGCAGAAAGGGGGCGGTCACAGCCGCCGCCAGAATGGAGGCCAAGACGAACAGGGTCGTGGTCCAGGCGTAGAAGTCCAGTCCGCCGATATCCTGCACCACCGTAGGCAAAATGGTGGTCGCAATATAGACATTGACAGCATGCAGCACCACACCGCCCGCCAGCACCAGCGCACGCATGGCATTGGCGCCAGACAATAACTCCCCCCAGGCTGACTGGCTGGACGCCCCCTGACTCCCATTCGCGGCCAACTGGCCTGGTGCCGCTGACACCTCGCCCGCAGGGGCTTGCTGATTCTTCATAAGATTTCGACTCGTTCACAATAAGACGCCCAGTTGCTCAAGGAGCTTGCAGGGGCAAGAGTCGTCTTTTATAAAACCTCATGTATAGATGAGGTCAAGAGAATCCGTCACCATGAAAATCGACATTACTGTCCCGCTATCGGTAGGCGAAGTTGCACGCCGCAGCGGAGTGGCTATTGCCACCGTGCATCACTATGAGACCAAAGGCTTGATTCAAGGCTGGCGCAGCGATGGCAATCAGCGC
>PJUF01000171.1_pt1 | contig 57024 bp, 59 predicted proteins | sample 1512191 | NCBI WGS metagenome assembly PJUF01 (sample SAMN08177673, study PRJNA422409) | Feces metagenome, whole genome shotgun sequencing project. | isolation source: Chicken feces (3) enriched on wood chips | host: Gallus gallus | place: USA: Madison | collected 2015-01-15 | reverse complement strand
GTGGACGGCACCGTGTCGTTCCGCACCCGTGCGAATTCCAAAGTACACGTGTCTGTCATCCCGGCAGAGGCCGCCGAATAACCCGGCAGGCCTGACAAACCCGCCGGTGACCTGTTCCCCGGCTTGGCGTTTGGCAAAAGACAGCAAATGCGAGGGGAACCGGTCCGCCGGTTCCCCTTTTCGTTTCCGGAGCATTTGCATGACCAGCGTCGCGACGAGCCTCAAGCACCGCCTGCCCACCACCATCCGCACCGAGCGCCTGGTGCTGGCCACTCCGACCCTGGCTCATGCCCCGGCCATTGCGGCGCTCTGCAACAATGCCAATGTGCATAAGTGGATGGCGCGCCTGCCCTTCCCCTATACGCTGAGCGACGCGGAATTCTTCATCAACGAGATCGTCCCGAGCGCCGAAGAAGCGTGCTTTGCAATCACCTGCGCGGACGACCTTGTCGGCGTGGTCGGCCTCCATCTGCATCCAGAAAGGCTGCCCGAACTGGGCTACTGGCTGGGCGAACCGCATTGGGGTTTTGGCTACGCGACCGAGGCAGGCCTTGCCGTTGTCGCCGCCGCACGATCGGCCGGCGCCGAAGCGCTGCGTTCGCGCGCCCGCAAGGACAATGCCGGCTCGCGCAAGGTGCTGAAGAAGCTCGGCTTCATCGAGATCGGGGAAGAGATCGAAACCGCTGGCAACCTCACCGGCCAGACCATGGTCCTGATGCAATTGGAGCTCGACCACAGATGACCGAGCTTCGTACCGAACGCCTGACACTGCGCCCGGCCCGGGCCGAAGATGCGCCCTGCTTTGCCCTGGGGGTCAGCGACTTCGCCGTCGCCCGCTGGCTGACGCCCCTGCCCTTTCCCTTCACCCTCGCCATGGCCAGCGACTGGCTGCGTGCGGCGCCAGAAGGCAATGCGGCCAGAAAGCTGTTCATCATCGACCTCGAGGATCGGGGGTTGATCGGCTGTGTCGCCCTTGGCCCCGAATTGGGCTTCTGGATTTCGCGACCGCATTGGGGCAAGGGCTATGGCACGGAGGCGGCCAGCGCCGCGGTCAACTGGCATTTCGAGGAGACCGGAGCCGACGCCATCCGCTCCAGCGCCCAGCATGACAATCGCGCGTCGCTGCGCCTCAAGGCCCGGCTCGGCTTCGTCGAAACCGGTCGCGAAATGCGCTTCTCGCACGCCTTGCAGCACAATGTGTCCCATGTGCTGACCCGGCTGACACGAGAAGATTGGGCCGCTCGGGAGACGAAACGATGCGCCTGATTGCCGCCGTCACCGCCTGCGCCTTGTCCACGAGCTTGACCGAAGGGCCAGGCACGTCTGGTTCATTCGGCACATACAATGATCTCGGGTCGTGCCCGGGGGTGTCTATCCGGCTTGGGAACAGCATGGGGCGCTTTCAATGACCACGCGAACCCTTCTGCCTCAGACCATCGCCACGGCACGCCTGACCCTACGCCCGCCGCGCGTGTCCGACCTCGCCGATCTCGTGGCCGAGGCCAATAACTGGAAGGTGCTCGAGCCCACGGCAAGCCTGCCTTTTCCCTATGAGGACCAGCACGGCCGCGCTTTCGTGGAGAAGACGGCGCGCGAGAGCCATCACCCCTATGTCATCACCGAGAGCCAAGGCGACCGCCTGCTCGGCGTGATCGGGCTCTACTTTTATGACGATCGTCCGGTCGAGCTCGGTTACTGGCTGGGTGAACGCCATTGGGGCCGGGGCTTTGCGCCTGAAGCCGTGCAAGGGCTGTTGGGCGCGGCAAAGGCGATCGGCCTTGTGCCCATTCGGGCCCGGGTGCTGGCGCATAGTACAGGCTCGATCCGCGTGCTCGAAAAATCGGGCTTTGCGCTGGTGGAGGAAACCGTCAGCGTCGTGGAGCGGCATCGCGGTAAAGCGCTCCTGGTCATGGAGTGGCGGGCATGACGCCACTCCTGCTCACTGAAAGGCTGATCCTGCGGCCGCCGCAAATGGGCGATGCCGAACCGATTGCGCACTTTCTCAACGACATGGACGTGGCGGGCAACCTAGCGCGAGTGCCCTATCCCTATCACCTCTCCGACGCGCGGGCCTGGCTGCGCCTGCAAAGAGCCAATACCCCGCTGCACGAGGCAAGTTTTTCCATCGAACTTGCAGGCGTCGGCTATGTGGGCCATATCGGGTACCAGCCGGTGGGCGAAAGCGTGGTGATCGGCTACTGGCTCGGCAAGCCCCATTGGGGACAGGGCATCATGAGCGAGGCGGCCAAGGCCGCGGTCGACTGGTTCTTCGGGGCCAGTGATGCACCGGCCATCCATTCGGGCGTTTTTCACTTCAACCACCCGTCCCTGGCCATCCAGAAGCGCCTCGGTTTTGTCGAGACGGGCCGCTCAACCCTGCTCTGCCTTGCGCGCGGCGCCGAGCTGGAGCATATCGACACCATATTGACGCGCAGCGTCTGGAAGGCACGACGGCAATGAAATTCCTCGACCAGGCCAAGGTCTATATCAAGTCCGGTTCCGGCGGCGCCGGCGCCGTCAGCTTCCTGCGCGAAAAATTCGTCGAATTCGGCGGACCCGATGGTGGCAATGGCGGGCGCGGGGGCGACGTCATCGCCGAATGCGCCGATGGGCTCAATACCCTGATCGACTTTCGCTACACCCAGCATTTCCGGGCCGGAACGGGTGTGCACGGCATGGGCAAGAACCGCACGGGCGCCGACGGCGAGGACGTGATCCTGCGCGTGCCCGTGGGGACGCAGATTTTCGAGGAGGATCAGGAAACCCTGATCGCCGACTTTACCGAAGTGGGCCAGCGCATTGTGCTGCTCAAGGGCGGCAATGGCGGCTTCGGCAATGCCTATTTCAAGACCTCTTCCAACCAGGCACCGCGCCGGGCCAATCCAGGCCAGGAGGGCATCGAAAAGGGCATCTGGCTGCGCTTGAAGCTCATTGCCGATGCCGGTCTCGTCGGCCAACCCAATGCCGGCAAGTCGACCTTCCTGGCCGCCGTTTCCGCAGCCAAGCCCAAGATCGCCGACTATCCCTTCACCACGCTGCATCCGAACCTTGGGGTCGTGCGCATCGGCGAACGCGAATTCGTCCTGGCCGACATTCCCGGCCTCATCGAAGGCGCGAGCGAAGGCGTGGGCATCGGCGACCGGTTCCTGGGGCATATCGAGCGCTGTCAGGTGCTGATCCACTTCATCGACGGCACCAATGAGGACGTGGCCCATGTCTACAATGCCGTGCGCTACGAACTGGCCGCCTATGCCGACGTGCTGGCCGACAAGGAAGAAATCGTCGTCCTCAACAAGGTCGACGCCCTGAGCGAAGACGAGGTCAAGGCCAAGGTCAAGGCGCTGAAAAAGGCTTCCAAGGCCGAGGTGCGGCTGGTCTCGGGCGCCACCGGCCAGGGCGTCGAGCAGGTGCTCTACGACGTGCTGCACGTGCTCGACGCGGAAAAGGCGGCCCTGGCCGAGGCCGAGCGCAAGAAGGTCGAAGGCAAATGGACGCCTTGATCCTTTCCGCCCGGATCGACCCGGACGGTACGGCCCCATTGCATCCCTCCCCCCTGAGGGGAGGGACCGAGGGTGGGGGTCCATGTGTGGACAACTGCACCATCCCCCACCCCAACCCTCCCCCTCAAGGGGGGAGGGAGCAGATCGAGTTTGCTCCGCGATGAACCCCCTCGCTCCCTATCGCCGCATCACCATCAAGATCGGCTCGGCGCTTCTGGTCGACAAGGCCGGAAAGCTGCGCGCACAGTGGCTGGCGGACCTTGCCGAGGATATTGCCGCCCTCAAGGCGGAGGGACGTGAGATCGTGATCGTCTCCTCCGGTGCCATCGCGCTCGGGCGGAGCCTGCTGGGGCTTTCGGCGCTCGCGCTGACGCTCGAGCAAAGCCAGGCTGCGGCCAGCGCGGGACAGATCGCCCTCAGCCAGGCCTGGGCCGAGGCGCTGGGCAAGCATTCCATCGTCACTGGACAGATTCTCATCACACCCAATATCACCGAGGAGCGGCGCTACTTCCTCAATGCCCGCACCACGATCCGCACCCTGCTGGGCCTGGGCGCCATCCCCATCATCAACGAGAATGACAGCGTCGCCACGGCCGAAATCCGCTATGGCGACAATGACCGCCTCTCGGCCCGCGTCGCCACCATGATCGAGGCGGACCTGCTGGTCCTGCTCTCCGATATCGATGGGCTTTACACCGCCCCGCCTGCCAAGGACCCCGACGCGACCCATATTCCGGTCGTGGACGCCATCACGCCGGCTATCGAGGCCATGGCCGGTGGCGCCGCGAGCCACCTCTCGCGCGGTGGCATGACCACCAAGGTGGAGGCCGGCAAGATCGCAACGCTCGCCGGCACGGCCATGATCATCGCCAAGGGCACCGAGACCCATCCCCTGCGCAAGCTGGGCGAAGGCGGGCTGCATACGCTTTTCAAGGCATCGACCACCCGCGCCCAGTCGCGCAAACGCTGGATCATGGGGACGCTTGCCATTTCCGGAACGCTGCAGCTCGATGCCGGGGCGGCCCGGGCGCTCAAGCAAGGCCGCTCGCTCCTGCCCATCGGCGTGACGAAGATTTCGGGCGCCTTCGAACGCGGCGATACGGTGTCCATCACCGATCCGGACGGACGGGAAATGGCACGCGGACTGGCGGGCATGGACAGCGAGGATGCGCGGCTCGTCATGGGCAAGCGCAGCGACATGATCGGCGAGCTCCTGGGCGTGGGCAGCCGCTCGGAACTGGTGCATCGCGACAATCTGGTGCTGACCGGCGCCAAGGAGGATGTGGAATGAGTGCAGTGGCAGCAACGGCGGAAAACATTCCCGCGCTGATGGCCGAGATCGGCCGCAATGCGCGCATCGGCGCCAACGCGCTCAAGATCGCCACCTCCGAGCAGAAGCGTACGGCGTTGCTGACCGCCGCCGGCGCCATCAACGCCCATCGCAAGAAAATTCTCGCAGCCAATGCGCTCGACATGCAGGCCGCCGAGGCCAAGGGCATTTCGAAGGCCTTTCTCGATCGGCTGCTGCTCACCGATGCGCGCATCGATGGCATCATCGAGGCGGTCAGGACCATTGCCGAACTGCCTGATCCCGTGGGAACGGTGATCGCCGAATGGGACCGGCCGAATGGTCTCCATATCGAGCGCGTCCGCACCCCGCTCGGCGTCATCGGCGTGATCTTCGAGAGCCGCCCCAATGTGACCGCCGATGCCGGCGCGCTCTGCATCAAGTCGGGCAATGCCGTCATCCTGCGCGGCGGATCGGACAGTTTCCACTCCTCGCGCGCTCTGGTCGATTGCCTGCTCGATGGCCTGCACCTGGCCGGGCTGCCGGTCGAATGCGTGCAACTGGTCCCCACGACCGACCGCGATGCCGTGGGCGAAATGCTCAAGGGCCTCGATGGCAATATCGACGTCATCGTGCCGCGCGGCGGCAAGACGCTGGTAGCGCGCGTACAGTCCGAGGCGCGGGTGCCGGTCTTTGCCCATCTCGAGGGGCTGGTGCATGTCTATATCGACAGATCGGCCGATCTCGACAAGGCCGTGAGCGTGACGCTCAACGCCAAGATGCGCCGCACCGGCATTTGCGGTGCTGCCGAAACGCTATTGGTGCACAGGGATGTCGTTGCGACCCATCTCAAGCCCATCATCGACGCGCTGGTCGCCAAGGGCTGCGAAATCCGCGGCGATGCGACAGTGATGTCGCTGGTGGCCGAGGCCAAGCCGGCTACGGAAGAGGACTGGAAAACCGAGTACGAGGACGCCATCATATCGGTAAAGATCGTCGACAGCCTCGAGGACGCCATTGCCCATATCGAGCACTATTCGAGCCATCACACCGAGGCGATCATCGCCGAGGATCCGGCTGCGGTCGAAAGGTTCTTCAACGAAATCGACTCCGCGATCCTGATGCACAATGCCTCTACCCAGTTCGCCGATGGCGGCGAATTCGGCTTTGGCGGCGAGATCGGCATCGCGACGGGCAAGATGCATGCGCGCGGGCCGGTGGGCGTCGAACAGCTCACGAGCTTCAAGTATCGTGTGCGCGGCAATGGCCAGCTGAGACCCTGACTTGACCCGTCGCCCTGCGCTGCGCATTCCCGGCATCACCGAAATCCCGCCCTCGGCGCCGGGCATGCGGATCGGCCTCTTTGGCGGCTCGTTCAACCCCATGCACGAGGGACACCTGCTGGTCATGGCGGAAACGCTGCGTCGCCTGGCACTCGACGCGCTCTGGGTCATGGTCACGCCCGGCAATCCCCTCAAGGACAACAAGGCGCTGCCATCGCTGCAGAGCCGGGTTCTGGCCGCACGCGCGAAGATCACCCATCCGCGCATTCGTGTGACCGGCTTCGAGGCGGCCAAGGGCTTTTCCTATAGCTGGCAGACGGTGGATTTTCTCACCACCGCCCTGCCCGGCCGGCGCTTCGTCTGGATCATGGGTGCCGATAGCCTGGCCGATTTCCACCGCTGGCAGCGCTGGCGCGACATCGCTGCCCGACTGCCCATTGCCGTCTATGTCCGCCCCGGTGAATCGCGCCGCGCCCTGGCTTCGCGAGCTGCAACGACACTGGACCATGCTCAGATCGACGAGAGCGATGCGGCGCTGCTCGCGGACTGTGCGCCGCCGGCCTGGGTCTACCTTCAGGGGCGCCAGTCGGCACTCTCGTCCAGCGCCATCAGGGCGTCACGCAGCGCGCATTAAGGTTCTGCAAGGACCCGACCTTGCGAAAAGCCCGCAAAAGGCGCATATTGGGACCAAGTGTGATCAACGTCACCGGAACAGGAACGACGGCTTGCCGTTAAATCGACGCCGCTACATTCCGATCAACAACCAAGGATGCTCAACTTTCGCATGACCCATGCCCGCGCATGGGCGGAAGGCCGTTTCTGATGGCCGCGCTGCCCGAAAACTCCCGCTCCGCATCGCCCGCCCCCGTGGCCGGCGGGCAGAAGCCCCTGATCGATCTCATCCTCGATACCCTGGATGACGCCAAGGCCGAAGAAACGGTCGCTGTGGACATTACCGGCAAGTCTTCGCTGGCCGACCATATGGTGGTCACTTCCGGCCGCTCGCAGCGCCATGTCGGCGCCGTTGCAGACCAGGTCATCACCGCTTTGCGCGAAAACGGCTATGGCAAGCCGCGCGTCGAGGGACTGCCGCATTGCGACTGGGTTCTGGTGGATACCGGCGACGTGATCCTCCATATCTTCCGCCCCGAAGTGCGCGAGTTCTATAGCCTCGAAAAAATGTGGCAGGCCGATTTCGCGGCTGACCAGCATTAGTTCGCACCGATGCGGATTGCCATCGCGGCCGTCGGCCGCATGAAGAACGGGCCAGAGCGCGAGCTCGTGGCCCGTTATCTTGAGCGGGCAATTGGCAGTGGCAGGCCGCTCGGCCTGACCGGCTTCGACGTCAGTGAGGTCGCCGAGTCCCGTGCCGGCTCCGCAGCCAGCCGCAAGGCCGATGAGGCCAAAGCCCTGCGCTCAGCCCTGCCCGAGGGTATCACGGTGATGCTCGACGAGCGGGGCAAGGGACTCAATTCCGAAGCCTTTGCCGCGCAACTGGCCCGCTGGCGCGACGACGGCAGGCCCGCCGTAAGCTTTGTTATCGGTGGAGCCGATGGCATCGACCCCGACTATGTGAGGGCCGCCGACCTCACGCTCAGCTTTTCGCCCATGGTCTGGCCGCACCAGCTGGTGCGCATCATGCTGGCCGAACAGCTCTATCGCGCCACCACAATTCTTTCGGGCCACCCCTACCATCGCGGCGACTGAAGCTCACGACATGGTTAAGCGGCGTTAACCGGTGGTTTGCTGCGCGCTTGCTAGAGTGCACAAATTGATTCGGGGCTCTGCCCCATGCAGGAGACGCCATGCCCACGCGGCCGGCACGCATTGTGAAAGCCTTGCTGGCGGGCAGCCTTGTGGCCGGCGCTTTGGCCTGGCCCTCGCAAGCGCAGACCCAGCCCCCTGCGCCGGGCAATGAGACCGTGGATCTGCGACCCGCCCTGCCGCTTGAACCCGCCAATACCGGCGCTGCCGCTGAAGACCCCGCAACCCCGCCTGCGCCCGGCCCCGCAGACCCCACCGGGATCGACGACACTGCCGCGCCGCCAACTGCGGGCACGGAGCCGCTGGAAGCCGACCAAGCCGCAGAACCGGCCGCCCGCACCGCTCTTGACCTCGACGAGGTCGAAGCCTCGCTTGATCTCAGCCGCGAGCGCATCGATGCGCTCAAGGCCGAAATCGAAGCGATGGAGGGCGACCGCACCCAGCAGAATGCCGCGCTGATTGCCGCTGCGCAGCGCGTCAAGCTGGCCGAAATCGAGGTGGCAGATGTCGAAGAGCGCATCTCTGATCTCATCGTGCGCGAACTCGAAGTGCGCGGCCGGCTCGATGGCGCCGATGCGGAAGTGGCCAATGTTCTGGCGGCGCTTGAACGCATCTCGCTCAACCCGCCGCCGGCACTGATCGTCGATCCCGGCGATGCGCTGGGCTCGGCGCGCGGCGCCATGCTGATCGCCGCCATCGTGCCGCAGTTGCGCGAACGAGCCGACCGGGTGGCGACCGACCTGAAGGCGCTGACTGACATCAAGACGGCGGCGCTGGCCGAGGAAGAGACGCTCAAGGCCAATCATGAAGTGCTCGAGGAAGAGCAGCTGCGCATCGCCACGCTGATCGCGGCGCGCAAGCAGGGGATCACCCAGATGAGCGCGCAATTGCAGGCGGAAGAGGATGAGGCCCTGGCGCTGGCCGAACGGGCGACCTCCCTGCGCGAATTGATCGGCGCCCTGTCCGAGCGCGCCGCTGCCGGCGCCTCGGCGCTGCCGAGCCAGGGCGATCCCGACCTGCCGCAATTGTCGCCCGAAGCCATTGCGCTGGCCTTCGCCGATTCAGCGCGGACCCAGCCGGCCGTGCCTTTCCCGCTGACGCAGGGCTACCTGTCGCGACCCGCCAATGGCGTTACAGTTGTCGATTTCGGCGCCAATGACGGCCGCGGCGGCATTGCCCAGGGCCAGTCGATCATGACCCGTGCGGACGCCCAGGTCGTGGCCCCGGCCGACGGCTGGGTGCTGTATAAAGGCCCTTACCTCAATTATGGCCAGATCGTCATTCTCAATACCGGCAGCGGCTATACCGCCCTCCTGGCCGGCCTCGATACGATCACTGCCGATATCGGGCAGTTCGTGCAGATGGGCGAGCCGGTGGGCACTATGGGATCACGCACAATTGGACGGACCGTCACCACCAATGCTGGAAACGCCCAGCCGACCCTTTATATAGAGCTGAGACGGAACAACGAGCCTTTCGACCCGGCCGGGTGGTGGGCCAATAACGAACAGACGGGATGACCGATCCATGCGCCTGACCACCCTTCGCTACGCCGCGGCTTTCGCAGCTGTGCTGGTGCCTGCCACTGTTCTGATCGCCCAGGACCAGGCACCCGCCGATCCGGTACCGCTCGAAGAACAGGTCGACCCCAATCCGAGCGGCGAGCAAGCCGAGCCTACGGCAGCCGAAAAGGCGGCGATCGAGGCGCGCGACCCGCTCGAAATCTATTCCGACCTCAATCTCTTCGGCGAGATCTTCGACCGTATCCGAGCCGAATATGTCGATCCGCCGGATGAGGAAGAGCTGATCCGCGCTGCCATCCAGGGGATGCTTACCTCGCTCGACCCACATTCGGGCTATGTGCCGCCGGTGGAATATGACGAGTTCCGCGAGGACACGTCCGGCCAGTTCAGCGGGTTGGGCGTCGAGATCGTCATGGAAGAGGGGGTGATCAAGGTCGTCTCGCCCATCGACGATACCCCGGCCGCGCGCGCCGGCATCCTCGCCAATGACCTGATCGTCGAAATCGACAGTCAGCCTGTCCAGGGCATGACCCAGGACGAGGCCGTCGCCAAGATGCGCGGCCCCATCGGCACCGAGGTGACTATCACCGTGGTGCGTGAAGGCGTGACCGACCCCATCGATTTCACCCTGACCCGAGGCAATATCTCAACCCGTGCCGTCCGCTGGACCATGGAAGGCGGGGAAACCGAAGGCGAGGGCGACATCGCGGTGCTGCGGCTCGCCCGCTTCTCCGAACAGGCCTTTGTCGGCGTGGAACGGGCGATCGAGGATATCTACGAGCAGCGCGATGGCGAGTCGCCCAAGGGGATCATTCTGGATCTGCGCAACAATCCCGGTGGTCTGGTCGACCAGTCGGTCTATGTGGCCGATGCCTTCCTGAACCGGGGTGCCGTGGTTCTGACGCGGGGCCGCACCGAGCGCGAAAGCGCCCGATATGACGCCGTGCCTGATCCGCTGGACGAACGCCTTGCCGATGTTCCGGTCGTGGTGCTGATCAACGGCGGCTCGGCTTCGGCCTCCGAAATCGTCGCCGGTGCCCTCCAGGACCACAAGCGCGCCACCCTCGTGGGCACGCGCTCGTTCGGCAAGGGCTCGGTCCAGTCCATCATCTCGCTGGGCGGCGGCAACGGCGCCATGCGCCTGACGACGGCGCGCTACTACACGCCCAACAATCGCTCGATCCAGGCGCTCGGCATCACGCCGGATATCGAGATCAAGCAGGTCGTGCCCGAGGAATTCCAGGGCCGCGACGAGATCATCGGCGAAGCCGGGCTCGAAGGCCACATCACTATCGAAGGCCAGGAAGAGGCCAGCGTCGGATCGTCGGTCTATGTACCGTCCGACAAGGCCGAGGATACGCAGCTGCAATACGCCCTGCGCCTGATCAATGGCGAGGAGACCAACGACGCCTATCCGCCCAAGGCCGAATAGGCCGGGCGGATCGTGCTAGACTCTGGGATGCGGCGCCTTGATTCGCGCCGCATTTCGCACCGACCCAGCCCGGATGAGCACGACGCCGATGGTCAATGATCTTTCCACGCCGCTGACCGGTCGCAAGCGCCGGAGCCAGGCCCGGCAGGGGCGGATGCATTTTCCCCTGGCGCGCCTGCTTTTTGCGCTGATCACCCTGATCATCGGGGGTATTGCACTGCGTTTCATCCTGGTGGACGACCCCGATGGTGGCCGCCCCAGCCAGGAAGTGGCCATCACCTCTACCCGCGACGGCAATAGCGTCGCCAATTCGGCGGCCAGCCGGCCGGCCACGATTACCGCCGATCCCCAGCAATTCCCCGCCGGCAGCTCGATGGTGGCGGTACCGCCGCCGCAAGACGCCAGTGCCGGCACGACGCCCGGCCAGACCGCGGGCCGTTTCGGCGCCCTGCCCGATCTCAGCGAAGAAACCTCGGCCGGCACCATTCCGCGCATCTCGGGAACCGGCCTTACGCCTTTTGCCGCCTATCGCCGGCCTGCAGAAGCCGCGCTTGCCGCGGGCGGCCCGATGATCGCTATCGTCGTGACCGGCCTCGGCATCAACGAACAGGGCTCGCTCAATGCGATCGACCAGTTGCCCGACGACGTGACGCTGGCCTTTGCGCCCTATGGACGATCGCTGGAAAACAGCGTGGCTGCAGCGCGCAGCGCCGGCCATGAAGTGATGCTGGAAGTTCCGCTCGAACCTTTCGATTATCCGCAGAACGATCCGGGTCCCCATACGATTCTGACCGGCGAGGAGCCACGCGCCAACCTCGAAAAGCTGTTCTGGCTCATGGCCCGGTTCGGAGGCTATTTCGGCGTGATCAACAATATGGGCGCGCGCCTGACCGCTTCAGCCGCCGATATGTCGCCGGTGATGGAAGAACTGGGGGCGCGCGGCCTGGCCTATCTCGATGACGGCTCGTCCAACCGGTCCGTAGCCGCGCAACTGGCCAGTGCCAACCGCATGCCCTATGCCCGCGCCACCGCCATGATCGATGCCAACCCTGCCCGGGCATCCATTCTCTCAGCGCTTGCCAGCCTTGAGACCCAGGCGATGGAAACCGGCAGTGCCATTGGTATTGTCAGTGCACTGCCCATATCTGTGCAGGCCGTGTCCGAATGGGCGCGGGAACTCGACGCCAAGGGGATCGCTCTGGTTCCTGCCAGCGCCCTGATGAAATAGCCTCGTGACGGTTGCGGCACGGTCCCCGGACCCTGCGCGCAATCCAGAAGAAAGCCCGACCTGCCATGACCACCGACCGGCCCGACCGCGAAACGCTGCCCTATCGCGATTGCGTGGGCGTCGCCGTCTTCAACGCCCACGGCAATGTCTTTCTGGGGCATCGCAAGTCGGCCGGCGACCCCGAACAGTCGCAGGCACAGGGCTCTGCCTGGCAGATGCCCCAAGGCGGCATCGACAAGGGCGAAGACCCGTTGCGCGCAGCCCTGCGCGAGCTTTACGAGGAAACCAGCATCCGCTCGGTGAGCCTTTTGGCCGAAGCGCCGGAATGGATCTACTACGACCTCCCCGATGAGCTCGTGGGCACCGCCTGGAAGGGCCAGTATCGCGGGCAGCGCCAGCGCTGGTTCGCCTTCGCCTTTACCGGCAGCGACGCCGAAATCGACGTGGCGACACCGGGTGGCGGCAGGCACACGCCCGAATTCAATGCCTGGCGCTGGGAAAAGCTCAGCCGCACGCCCGCGCTGATCGTCGACTTCAAGCGGCCGGCCTATGAGCAGGTGGTCGAGGCCTTTGCCGATATTCCCGAGCGCTTCACCCATGTCTGAGGCCATGAAGACGATCGGCCTCATCGGCGGCATGAGCTGGGAATCGAGCGCCCACTACTATGCCGCGCTCAACCGCGAAACTGCCCGCCGGCTGGGCGGCCTGCATTCGGCGCCGATGATCCTCCATTCGGTCGATTTCGCGCCAATCGCCCAAATGCAGTCGGCCGGACAATGGGATGAGGCCGGCCGGCAGCTCAACGGCATTGCGCGGTCGCTGGAGAATGCCGGCGCGCATGTGCTGGGCCTTGCGACCAACACCATGCATGTGGTGGCCGACATCATGCTCGACGGGGTCGATATTCCCTTCGTCCATATCGCCGATCCGACCGCCGCGGCGCTACTCGCGGACGGCTTTGATACGGTGGGTCTGCTTGGTACGCGCTTCACCATGGAAATGGACTTTTACAAGCAGCGCCTCACCCGCCAGGGCCTGACCGTCATGGTGCCCGAAGTCGACCACACCAATATCAACGGCATCATTTTCGACGAATTGTGCAAGGGCGTGGTGCGCGATGAGTCGAGGCGCACTTTCCAGACGGCGATCGACCGCATGGCCTCGCGTGGTGCGCAGGCGGTGATCCTGGGATGTACCGAGATCGGCATGCTGATCGATGACAGCACCAGTTCGCTGCCGACCTACGATACGACGGCGCTGCATGCCCGCGCCCTGGTGGATGCCGCGCTCGCCTGACCCTCAGGCAGCCCGCCGTTTTCCTGCAACCGGTGCCGCATCCCGCTCCGCCAGGGTGAAGACGTCGACGATTTTATCGAGCGTCTGGGTCTGACCTTCCGTCTGCTCGATGACGGCATTGGTTTCTTCCACCAGCGACGCATTGTGCTGCGTCATCTGGTCGAGCATGCGCACGGCGGAATTGACCTCCTCGATGGAGCCGGCCTGTTCGCGGCTCGCCCGGGCAATGGCGCGCACCAGCTCACTGTTGTCCCTGGCCGCTTCCAGCATGGCCTTGAGCTTTTCGCCCGCGGCACCGACAAGGCGCGACCCGCCTTCCACTTCGCCGGCGCTCTGCTCGACCAGGGCCTTGACGTCCGCAGAGGCGCTCGCCGCACTCTGGGCCAGGCGTCGCACCTCGACAGCCACCACGGCAAAGCCCTTGCCGGCATCGCCGGCGCGGGCTGCCTCGACGGAAGCATTGAGCGCCAAGAGATTGGTCTGGAAGGCGATATCGTCGATCATGCCGATAATGTTGGAGATCTTGGCCGAGGACTGGGTGATGCGCTCCATGGCGCCCGTCGCTTCGGTCATGACCGACCCGCTTTCCGCGGCCACTTTCGATACGATTTCGGCTTTGCCGGCCGCCTGCTCGGCCATGCCTGCGTTGCTGGCGACGGTGGCGGCCAGCTCTTCCATGGCCGCGGACGTTTCCTCGATCGTAGCCGCCTGGCGCGTGGTGCGTTCGGACAGATCATTGGCGCCGCTCAGCAATTCGCCACTGGCCGTGCGCAGCGAACGCGTCGTCAGACGCAACTGGCCGACCACCTCGGCAAAGCGTTCCACCGTGCCGTTGAGCGCGAGGCGCAGATCCTCGAATTCAGGCGGGAAAGGCGCAACGATCGTGCTCGACAGATCGCCTTCTGCCAGCTTTTGCAGCCCATGGCCGATGGCGGCGACGCATCCCTTGCGCGAGGTGACGTCGGTGGCGAACTGCACGACCTTGTAGGCATTGCCGTCGGCGTCGAAAATGGGCGTGAAGGTGCTTTGTATCCACACTTCCTGCCCGTCCCGGGTGCGTCGGCGATATTCCCCGCTCTTGAAGGCGCCGGCTTGCAGGTCTTCCCAGAATTGCCGGTAGGTCTGGCTTGCCGGATCGACATCGAAGAGGAATAGCGCATTGGGCCGGCCCACGACATCTTCGAGGCGATAGCCGAGCAGGGCCAGGAAATTGTCATTGGCGGTCAGAACCGTACCCTCGAGATCGAATTCGACCACGATTTGGCTGCGCGAAATGGCTTGCAGCTGTCCTGTATGATCGGCTGCCTCGGCCAGGTGCTGGCGCGCCTGCGCGTCGAGCGCCGCCTTTTCCACGGCATTGGCGCGAAACACCTCGACCGCCCGGGCCATGGCGCCGATTTCGTTGCGCTGCCCGGTATAGGGCACTTCCGTATCGAGGGCCCCATTGGCGAGGTCATCCATCACCGCCGCCAGCTGCGGGATGGGACGCGTCAGCGTGCGCGACACCGACAGGGCCAGCACGGCCGTCACCACCAGGCCAAGCAGCGCGATGGCGCCCAGCACCGTCATGGTACTGGCAAGCACCGCAACGATCGGCCCACGATCCACCGCCACCATCAGCGCCCCGATGACCACGCCGTCGGCGGTAGCGATGGGACGATATTCGAGCAGATAGCTGATGCCATCATAGCTGGCTTCGGCCTCGACCGGCTGATTGGCGATGAGCGCATCGAAAGTCGGGGTGCCGGCGGCAAGCGCGAGATCGAGCCGGCGTTCGCCGGCTCCATCCAAAAGGCTCGTGCTGCCAACCACCATGTCGGGGCTGGTCTCGGCATCGTAGACATAGACTGCAACATCCTGCCCGGCTACGCGCGCGACGGCGTCGATGACATCATGGGTGCGGAAGCGCGGCATGCTGCGTGCGGTCAATGCGGCGACATTGCCTGTGTCGTCGAGACCGACATCGAGACTGGGCAGGTTCACTTGGAGGATCTGGGCGGCGATGCGCATCGTGTCGGTGCGCACCTTGTCCTCGTCCCGGGCGACCGACCCGCTGAGACTGAGATAGAGCCCCCCGAGCACTGCCAGGATCGCGACAGTTATCGCCCCGATCGACAAGGCGGAAATGGCGAAGGTGAGGCGCATATTGCGCAGCAAAGAACCCATGATCTGCCCCCGAGCACCGGCCGTGGGTGGCCGACTTTCGAGACCAGATTGCGCGCTAAGGGTTAATCACAGGTTGAAACGCGGAAAATAGCGTGCAACATCAAGCACTTGCATAATCGTTGAGCGCAGCGCCCAATTAGGCAGCAAAAAGGCCGCTAAATGGCGGCCTTTTAGGTGATCCCGATGGGCAGCAACACGTCAGTGGACGTGCGCACCATTGATATGCTGGGCCTCGATGGCGAGGTTGAGCAGGCCTGACACCACGTCCTGGGCGTAGGACTTGTCTTCCGGCGTCGCCGCGCGCACCAGTTCGTCCTCGGCCGCCTTGATCTGGGTCTGCAGGTCGCCGTGATCGAACTCAGCAAAGGGCACGGACTGTTCGGCCAGGATGGTGAGGCCATCCGGCGATACGTCGGCAAAGCCGCCGCGGACGAAATAGACGTCGGCGCTGCCACCGGACTTGGTAACCGTGATGAAGCCGGGCTTGAGCGTCGTCATGAACGGCGCGTGGTCGTCCATCACAGTGAAATAGCCTTCCGTACCGGGCACGGTGACCGAAACCACGGTTTCGGACAGCACCAGCCGCTCGGGCGACACGATCTCGATCTTGAGGCCTTCAGCCATTCTTTTGGTCCCTTAACGGAGCGAACCGAGCGGTTCGGGGCAGGCAGTGGGTCCGCCGCGAGCGGCGAACCCGATCGGCGAAACGCTTAGGCGGCCTGTGCGGCCAGCTTCTGCGCCTTGGCGACGGCGTCCTCGATCGTGCCGACCATGTAGAAGGCAGCTTCGGGGAGGTGGTCGTAGTCGCCGTTCACGAGGCCCTTGAAGCCCTTGATCGTGTCTTCGAGCTGCACGAACACGCCCGGCGAACCGGTAAACACTTCGGCCACGTCGAAGGGCTGGCTCATGAAGCGCTCGATCTTGCGGGCGCGGGCCACGGTCAGCTTGTCTTCTTCGGAGAGCTCGTCCATGCCCAGGATCGCGATGATGTCCTGCAGCGCCTTGTACTTCTGCAGGATCGACTGCACCTGGCGGGCGGTGTCGTAGTGCTCCTGGCCGACGACGTTCGCATCGAGAATACGCGAGTTCGAGGCCAGCGGATCCACTGCCGGATAGATGCCCTTTTCCGAGATGGCGCGGTTCAGCACGGTCGTCGCGTCAAGGTGAGCGAAGGTGGTGGCCGGAGCCGGGTCGGTCAAGTCGTCGGCGGGCACGTAAACGGCCTGCACCGAGGTGATCGAGCCCTTGGTGGTGGTGGTGATGCGTTCCTGCATCGCGCCCATGTCGGTCGACAGCGTCGGCTGGTAACCCACGGCGGACGGGATACGGCCCAGGAGAGCCGACATTTCTGCGCCGGCCTGGGTGAAGCGGAAGATGTTGTCCACGAAGAACAGCACGTCCTGGCCCTGGTCGCGGAAATGCTCGGCGACGGTGAGGCCGGTCAGCGCCACGCGGGCACGGGCGCCCGGGGGCTCGTTCATCTGGCCGAACACGAGGGCACACTTGGAGCCGGCAGCCGAGCCGCCATGTTCCTTGGGGTCCTTGTTCACGCCCGACTCGATCATTTCGTGGTAAAGGTCGTTGCCTTCACGGGTGCGTTCACCCACGCCCGCAAACACCGAATAACCACCATGCGCCTTGGCGACGTTGTTGATCAGTTCCTGGATCAGCACGGTCTTGCCCACGCCGGCACCACCGAACAGGCCGATCTTGCCACCACGAGCATAGGGCGCGATCAGATCGACGACCTTGATGCCGGTGACCAGCACTTCGGCTTCCGGAGACTGTTCCACGAAGGACGGAGCCTCCTGGTGGATTTCGCGGCGACCGGCGGTGGCGACCGGACCGGCTTCATCGATCGGCTCGCCGATGACGTTCATGATGCGCCCAAGCGTCTCGTCGCCGACCGGCACCGAGATCGAAGCGCCGGTATCGGTCACTTCGGTGCCGCGGACCAGACCTTCGGTCGTGTCCATGGCGATGGTGCGCACGGCGTTCTCGCCCAGGTGCTGGGCAACTTCCAGAACCAGGCGCTGGCCATTATTGGTGGTTTCAAGCGCGTTCAGGATGGCGGGCAGGTGATCGTCGAACACCACGTCAACGACGGCGCCAATGACCTGCGAAACGCGACCGGCCTTCTTCTCTGCCATTTGTTCGTCCTCGCTGATGGGTTAGAGCGCTTCCGCGCCCGAGATGATTTCGATGAGTTCTTTGGTGATCTGGGCCTGGCGCTGGCGGTTGTAGCTCAGCTGCAGCTTGTTGATCATTTCGCCGGCATTGCGGGTGGCATTGTCCATGGCGGACATCTGCGCACCGTAGAACGAGGCGGAGTTTTCGAGCAGCGCGCGCAGCACCTGCACCGAGATGTTGCGCGGCAACAGGTCCTCGACGATGGCTTCTTCGCTCGGCTCGTATTCGTAGGGCACGGCAGGAGCCGAGACTTCGCCCTGGCCCTCGGCCTTTTCCAGCTTGGCCGGAATGATCTGCTGGGCCGTCGGCACCTGGCTGATCACCGAACCGAACTTGGCAAAGAACAGGGTTGCCACGTCGAATTCGCCGGCGGCGAACATGGCGAGCACCTTTTCGGCGACCTGGCTGGCCTGGGTGAACCCGACCTGCTTGACCTCGCGGAAGTTGAACGTATCGACGATCAGCTCCGGATACTGGCGCCTGAGGATATCGTGGCCCTTGCGGCCCACGGTCAGGATCTTGACGGTCTTGCCCTGGGCCAGGAGCTTCTGGGCGTGGTCGCGGGCGAGGCGGGCGATCGACGAGTTGAACCCGCCGGCCAGACCGCGTTCGCCGGTTGCCACGACCAGGAGATGCACCTGGTCCTTGCCGGTGCCGCCGAGCAGCACCGGTGCATTTTCCTGGCCATCATAGACGGCACCCAGAGCGGCGAGCACCTTGCCCATGCGCTCGGCATAGGGGCGTGCGGCCTCGGCGGCTTCCTGGGCACGGCGGAGCTTGGCCGCCGCGACCATCTGCATGGCCTTGGTGATCTTCTGGGTCGATTTGACCGAGTCGATCCGGTTTTTCAGGTCCTTTAGCGACGGCATTGCCTGTCGTCTCCTTCAGGGCTTAAGCCGCGTAGGTCTTCTTGATGTCGTCGAGAGCCGACTTCAGCTTGGCGCGGGTATCGTCGCTGAGCTGCTTTTCGGTCGCGATGGTCGTCAGAAGGGCGGCATGCTTGGAGCGCAGGTTCGAGAGCAGGTGCTGCTCGAAATCCTGGACCTTGTTGACCGGGATGCTGTCGAGATAACCCTGGCCACCGGCAAAGATCACCGCAACCTGTTCTTCCGTCTTGAGCGGGGAGAACTGCGGCTGCTTGAGCAGCTCGGTCAGGCGCGCACCACGGTTGAGCAGACGCTGCGTTGCGGCGTCGAGGTCGGAACCGAACTGGGCAAAGGCGGCCATTTCGCGATACTGCGACAACTCACCCTTGAGCGAGCCGGCAACCTGCTTCATCGCCTTGATCTGAGCCGAACCACCCACGCGCGACACCGAGAGACCAACGTTCACGGCCGGGCGGATACCCTGGAAGAAGAGGTTGGTTTCAAGGAAGATCTGGCCGTCGGTGATCGAGATCACGTTGGTCGGGATATAGGCCGACACGTCGTTGGCCTGGGTTTCGATAACCGGCAGTGCGGTCAGCGAACCAAGACCATGGTCTTCGTTCATCTTGGCGGCGCGTTCGAGCAGGCGGCTGTGGAGATAGAACACGTCGCCCGGATAGGCTTCGCGGCCCGGCGGGCGGCGCAGCAGCAGCGACATCTGGCGGTAGGCAACGGCCTGCTTGGTCAGATCGTCATAGGCGATCACGGCATGCTTGCCGTTGTCGCGGAACCACTCGCCGATGGCGCAGCCGGTGAAGGGCGCGATGTACTGGAGCGGCGCCGGATCCGAAGCGGTGGCGGCGATGACGATGGAATAGGGCAGCGCGCCCGATTCCTCGAGCTGACGCACGAACTGGGCAACGGTCGAACGCTTCTGACCCACGGCGACGTAGATGCAGTAGAGCTTGTCGGTCTCGTTGCCGGCATCGTGCGCCGGCTTCTGGTTGAGGAACGTGTCCAGAATGATTGCGGTCTTGCCGGTCTGGCGGTCACCGATGACCAGCTCGCGCTGGCCGCGGCCGATCGGGATCAGCGCGTCGATGGCCTTGAGGCCGGTGGACATGGGCTCGTGCACGGACTTGCGCGGCAGGATGCCAGGCGCCTTGACGTCGACGCGGCTGCGCTGGGTGTGATCGATCGGGCCCTTGCCGTCGATCGGGTTGCCAAGGCCATCGACCACGCGGCCGAGCAGGCCCGGACCAACCGGAGTGTCCACGATGGCGCCGGTGCGCTTGACGACGTCGCCTTCCTTGATCGAGCGGTCATTGCCGAAAATCACGACGCCGACATTGTCGGTTTCGAGGTTCAGCGCCATGCCCTGGACGCCGCCCGGGAACTCGACGAGCTCGCCGGCCTGCACATTGTCGAGGCCGTAGACGCGGGCGATACCGTCACCGACGGAGAGCACCTGACCAACTTCGGAAACCTGGGCTTCCTGGCCGAAATTCTTGATCTGGTCCTTGAGGATCGCAGAAATTTCCGCGGCTTTGATGTCCATTTATCCGACCTCTTTCATGGCGATTTTCATCGCAGCGAGTTTTGTCTTGAGCGAAGAATCGATCATCTGGCTGCCGACCTTCACCTGAAGGCCACCGATCAGCGAGGGATCGACGAATTGATTGAGCGTCACCGTCTTGCCCAGCTTGGCCTTGAGCGTTTCACTCAGGGCCTTGGCCTGTGCGTCGGTGAGCGGGGCAGCGGAAGTGACCTCCGCCGTGACCTCGCCGCGCGCAGCCGCCGCCAGCTCGCGGAACACGGCAATGATACTGTCGAGGGCGAACAGGCGCCCGTTCTTGGCCACGAGGCGCAGGAAATTGGCGAGCAGCGCATTGATCTGCGCCTTTGCCAGGATCGCGTCGAGCGCGGCCGCCTTGACGTCGCCGGAAATGACCGGAGACCGCAGGTAGCGCGAAAAATCGTCGCTTTCCCCGATCAGGCGGGAGATGTCGGAAAGCCCGGTTTCCACCTGGGCCAGCTGGTTCTCGCTCTGGGCGAGATCAAACAGCGCCGACGCATATGGCCGCGCAATATGGGTAAGCACTGAATTCTGCGCTGCCAATGCCGCTTCACCCTCTCTTAGGCCGACCCTCTGGATGGCTCCGTCAACCGGAACCCGGGCGGGTTTGAATGCTTGGACGTGCTCGGAAACGGGGTTCGAGCCGGACCCCTCTTAAAGTCGCGCTCGCTCTAACACAGGCCAAGCGCGCCATGCAAGGCTCCGAGGGGGGATTTGGACGTGTCGAAAGTGTCGCACTCTTCGATAGCGGTCCGCAGGACAAAAGGCTCCAGCGGAGCAATTCGAGGCGAAGGCCATGAGAGCTACGCTCGAATGGCGCAAAGGAAGCGCGGCGGACAAAAAGCGCCCATGCAGCCCTGGGACACCGAGAGTCATGAAGAGTGGAGCCCAGGCTCTCGCCGGCCCCTCCCCGCTTCGTGATGACAAAACTGCAACGCTCGGCCTACGCACGAGCGAAAGCGGCCCTCGTCGTTACGAAGGCTTAACAAATATGCTCGCAATATGTCCGGGTGATCTTCTGATCGCCGACCGGTCTTCTGACCGGGTTGGGGGGCGCAGCGGGCGGTTGGGATGGCTGGGTAAGCACACCGCCCGCCGCTAACCTCGGTCATCACTCCGTGGCTTCCCCTAAACTGGCGCTCAAAGGTAAAGGATGTCTTGCACTTGCAGCGGACGCCGGTCACTTCCCTACATGAAGCTCATCGGATCGATGTCGATCTGGATCTTGATATCGCCCCGTGGCCGTTCGGCATGGGACAGCCAGAACCGCATATAGCCTGAAAGATCGAAGTCCTTGCCCGACTGCGCAAGGAGCCGCACGCGATGCCGCCCGCGGATCATGGCGACGGGCGCATCGGCCGGGCCGAACAGGCGCACGCCCTCGGCCATGGGCGCCGCCGACAGCAATTGCCGGGAAAAGGCCATGGCGTCCTGCTGCGCATTGGCCGAGACGATCAGCGCCGCCAGTCGCCCGAAGGGCGGCATGCCGCCGGCCTCGCGGGCCAGGAGCTCCTGGGCATAGAAGGCCTCGCGGTCCCCGCTGACCATCGCCTTCATGACCGGATGGTCGGGATGATAGGTCTGCAGGAACGCCTTGCCGTGCCGGCTGGCGCGACCGGCCCGGCCCGCTACCTGGGTCAGGATCTGAAAGGTCTTTTCCGCAGCCCGCGGATCGCCATGCGCCAGCCCGAGATCGGCATCGAGCACGCCCACCACCGAAAGCTTTTCGAAATGATGGCCCTTTGACACCAGTTGGGTGCCGATGATGAGATCGTATTCGCCCTTTTCGATCTCGGCGAAGCGCTGCCGGAGCTGGGCATGGCTGCCCATGTCGGTCGAGACGAGGACGCGCCGCGCATCGGGGAAACGGACCGCCGCCTCCTCGGCCACGCGCTCGATGCCGGGACCGACGGCCACCAGGCTTTCCGCGTCCCCGCATTCATCGCAGACCTTGGGCGTGCGCTTCTCGAAGCCGCAATGGTGGCACATGAGCACGCCGCGAAACCGGTGCTCCACCATCCAGCTCGAACAGTCCGGGCACTGATATTGATGGCCGCAGGATCGGCACAGCGTCAGCGGCGCATAGCCGCGCCGGTTGAGAAACAGCAGCGCCTGCTCGCCCCGGTCGAGCGCGGCAAAGATTTCGCGGGCCAGGCCCGGCGCGATCCACTCGCCCTTTTCCGGCCCGTCCACGCGCATGTCGATGGCGGTGACATCGGGCATGGCCGCTGCGGCGAAACGGCTTTCCAGCGTCACATGCGCATAGCGCCCGGCATTGGCATTGTTGCGCGATTCGACCGAGGGCGTCGCCGAAGAGAGGACGACCCGGGCCTCGGCGAGGTGAGCCCTGACCACCGCCATGTCGCGCGCATGATAGGTAAAGCCTTCGGACTGCTTGTAGGCGCCGTCATGCTCCTCGTCGAGCACCAAAAGGCCCAGTTCCCGGAAGGGCAGAAACAGCGCCGACCGCGCGCCGACGACGGCCCTGACCGTGCCGTCGAGCACGCCGCGCCATACCTTGGCCCGCTGCGCCGGCGTCATGTCCGAATGCCATTCGGCAGGGCGGGCACCGAAACGACGGGTAAAGCGGTCGATGAACGTGTTGGTGAGCGCGATTTCGGGCAGCAGCACCAGCGCCTGCCGCCCGGCCCGCAGCGTATCGGCGACGGCCTCGAAGAACACTTCGGTCTTGCCGCCGCCCGTTACCCCGTCAAGCAGCGCCACGCCGAAGCGGTTGACGTCGAGCGCCAGGATCTGGTCGAGCGCCTTCTGCTGCTCGGCATTGAGGCTGGCCGGGCTGTCATCCGGGTCGGGCGGCATGACCACCGGTGGCGCCGGAATTTCGAGTTTTTCGATGGCGCCACAACGCTCTAGCCCATCGATCACCGAGGTGGAAACGCCGCTGGCGCCGACCAGCGCGGGCCGGGGCCAGGCCATGTCATCCATCAGGCAATCGAGCACGCGCAGGCGGGCTGGGGTGAGCTTTTCCGGTTCATGCCCGGTGCGGCGGTAAGCGATGATCGGCTTGGGTGCGTCAAGCGCTTCGGGCGAGCGCAACACGCCGCGCAGCACCTGGCCCGGTGCGGTCAGCGTGTAGCGCGCCACCCATTCCACCGTTTTCAGCAGCTCTTCGGAAAGCGCTGGAACATCATAGACATGAGCGATATCGCGGAGCCGGTTATGGGCCACCATGTCCTTGGGTTCACCCCAGACAACGCCCAGAACGAGGCGCGGTCCGAGCGGGACGGCGACGATCGAGCCGCGTCGAACCGTCATGCTTTCGGGCACGCGATAGCTGTAGGGGCCGTCGACGGCGACCCCGACCATGACGGCGACAATGTCCGGACGATCGATCATTTGTGCCTGTTCTGTTCGCATCGACGGACGGTGATTGCAAGCGATTCTGGAGATCCGGTCGGGGTCCTGGAGTGCCTTTATGAACGAATTGAGGGCTTGCTAACCCGAGCCAACTAGACTGACGCCATGACCGATAGCGCCTTTGCCACCGACGACTTCATCCGCAGCCAGATCCATGCCTGGCAGCGTGACCTCGGCTCGGTGCGCCGGCTCGCCCCCAAGACGCTCGAAGCCTATGGCCGCGATCTGGGCCAGTTCATGACTTTCCTTTCCGGCCATATGGGCGGACCGGTGACATTGAACGCGCTTCGGGACCTGTGCGGCGCCGATATCCGCGCCTTCATGGCGCAGCGCCGCAGCGAAAGCCTCGGCTCGCGCTCGCTGGCCCGCGTCCTCTCGGCGCTCAAGAGTTTCTTCGGCTTTCTCGAGCGCGAAGGTATCCTCGCCAGCGACGCGCTCAACGTCATCCGCACGCCCAAAATTCCCCGCTCCCTGCCCAAGGCGCTGAGCGTCGTCGAGGCCAAGCGCGCCATCAGCCAAACCGAAGCCATGGAGGACGAGCCCTGGATCGCGGCGCGCGACATGGCGGTGATTGCGCTCTGCTATGGGGCGGGCCTGCGCATTTCCGAAGCGCTGGCGCTGACCCGGGCGGACCTTGAAAGCGACACGATGCGCGTGACCGGCAAGGGCGGCCGGGTGCGCATGGTGCCGCTGATCGAGGCGGTGCGCCGCGCCATCGAGACCTATCTGTCTCTCTCGCCCTATTCGCCCGCCGCGGGCGAACCGCTGTTCCGCGGCAAGCGCGGGGGCGTGCTGTCGCCCCGGCTGATCCAGCTGCGCATGGAACAGCTCCGCTCCGCACTCGGCCTGCCACCCTCGGCCACGCCCCATGCCCTGAGGCATTCCTTTGCGACCCACCTTCTGGGAAAGGGCGGCGACCTGCGCGCCATCCAGGAACTCCTGGGCCATGCGAGCCTGTCGACGACCCAGATCTATACCCATGTCGATACCGAGCGGCTGCTCGAAAGCTACAGCAAGGCGCATCCGCGCGGCTGAGCGCTGGACGGATTCGGGCATTCGCGGCTTTGAATGCGCTCTTTGCAGGCCTAAGTCTGGGGCAAAGGACCTGCCATGACGACCCCCAAAACCCCTTCCCCGAGCATCGACACGATCGGCTATAGCCTGGCGCTGGGCGGCGCCGCGCTGTTTTCGACCAAGGGCATCTTCATCAAGCTCGCCTTTGCCCAGGGCGTGTCGACCGAGGCGACGCTGGCGCTGCGCATGATGGTGGCGCTGCCGGTCTATCTCGTCATTCTCGTATCGCTGCTGCGCCGCAATCCGGCCTTGCGCCCGCTGCTGACGCCAGGCCGGCTCCTTGCCACCATGGCCGTGGGCGCGCTCGGCTATTACCTCTCGAGCTATCTCGATTTTGCCGGCCTTGCCTTCGTCTCCGCCCAGTATGAGCGGCTGGTGCTCTTCACCTATCCCTTTTTCGTGCTGCTGTTCGGCGTCTGGTTCTTCGGCGACCGGATGAACTGGAACCTCGTCCCGGCCATGCTCGTGAGCTATGGCGGGCTGATGGCCATCTTTGCCTGGAACCTGACGGTGCAGCCCGAGGGCCTCCTCATCGGTACGCTGCTGGTGCTGGGCTCGGCTTTGACCTTCGCTCTCTACCAGCACCTGGCCCGGCGGCAGATGCTGGTGCTGGGCTCGGCGCTCTTTACCTGTATCGGCATGTCCACCGCCGCGCTGCTCGCCATCGGCCAGAGCCTTGTCGTCGACGGCCCCGCGACCTATGCCAGTTTTGACGCCTATGTCTGGTTTCTGGGGCTGATGCTGGGCATTTTCGGCACCGTCCTGCCCTCCTTCCTGCTCAACGGCGCCATTGCCCGCATCGGCGCCCGCGCCACCGCTTCGACCGCATCCTTCGGGCCCATCATCACCATCGTGCTGGCCGTCTTCGTCCTTGGCGAGGCCTTTACCTGGGTCCATGCCCTGGGCACGGCCATGGTCCTGCTCGGTTCGTGGTGGTTTGCCCGTCGCGACAGCCGCAACCGCGCCCAATCGACTGCAACTTGAACGCTTTCCCGCTTCTGGCTGCCATAAAGCCGCTATAAGGTGGTGATCTTTGAGGCGGCAGAGTGTGTTGAGGGAGACCATCTATGCGAGCATTCAACAAGCGCCTGGGCACCGCGGCGCTGGTGCTGATCCTGGCCGCCGGGCTGGGCGGGCCGGTCATGGCGCAGGGCGCCGATGTGGATTTCGGCGATGACAGTTCCCAATGGGCCAATGACGGGGAATGCGACGATCCGCGCTTTACCGGCGAAGGCTCGGCCGCAGAACTCGAAGAGGCCGATCGGGGCAAGGACGCCACCGATTGCCGCACCGCCTTCGAGGCGGGCACGATAGCCCTTGCCGAAGGCGAGGACGGCACGCTGGACGACACCCCTGCCCCGGCTGCAGACGCGCCGGCCACACCTGCCGCAACCACCAACGAAATCGACTTCGGCGACGACACGTCCGAATGGGCCAATGATGGCGAATGCGACGACCCGCGCTTTGCCGGGACCGGCATGGCCGATGAGCTCGAGGACGTCGATATCGGCCGCGACGCCACCGATTGCCGCACGGCCTTCGAGGCCGGCGTAATCACCCTTGCCGACAGCGACAGCGCTGCCACGAGCACCACCGCCGAGATCGACTGGGGCGATGACAGCTCCGAATGGGCCAATGACCAGGAATGCGACGATCCGCGCTTTGCCGGCGCCGGCATGGCAGCCGAGCCGACCGAGGCCGATCGGATGCGCGATGCGACGGACTGCCGAACTGCCTATGAGGACGGCACCATCACCCTGGCCGAAGATGTACCGGACGAGAAGGCACCGATGACGCCTGTGTCGGGCTCGGTGATCGAAGCCTTGGCCGCCCGCATCGATTTTGGTGACGATAGCGGTACCTGGCCCAATGACGGGGAATGCGACGATCCGGACTTCTTCGGCGCCGGCGTGGCAGCCGGACCTTCGGATGCCGATCGCATGAAGGATGCCAGCGACTGCCGCGCCGCCTTCCTTGCCGGCACGGCGTCCCTCAAGTCGGGCAACGAGCTCGGCGGGGCCTTCGACTACGGCTCTGACACGTCCGAATGGGCCAATGACGGGCAATGCGACGACTGGCGCTTCACCGGCCCCGGCATGGCCAAGAAGCTTTCGAGCTATGACGTGATGGGCGATGCCAGCGACTGCCGGGCCCTCGAGGCCAGCGGCGAGGTGTCGATCAAGCCGGTCTTCATGCCCGACTATGTCCTGGGCGCGCCCTATGACAGCTCGGGCGTGGAATTCGGCGACAATTCCTCGTCCTATGCCAATGACAATATCTGCGACGACCCGCGCTTCGAAGGCCCGGGCGCCGCCTCCACCCTGCTCGACAGCGACCGCGAAAAAGACGCCGAAGACTGCCGCATGCTGTTCGAACAGGGCAAGATCGTCCTGCGCTGAGGGGTGCGGCACTCGGAACAATGAACGGCGGGATTTCGGTCCCGCCGTTTTTGTTTGGAGGCAGCAATGCGATAGTCGGCTAATTGGCTGGCATGTATAAAGCACACGCTCACTTCATGGACCCTGCCGTGTAATAGAAGCTCACATTTCGGGCCAGAGTTCCTTTGGTTGAAGCAAACTCAATGAAGACGGCGAAACGTTTCTTCGAACCGTTGGCCGTAATTACGCCGTTTGCGGCTCCTATCTTGCCGTGGCTGATGGCGTGGGAGATTTTTATCTCGGCGAGGCCACCTGGGACTTCAGGCAACGACGCTCCTCTTTCCATCCGATCCGAAAGATCACCTGAGGCAAGCCAGTCGACGACGAAGTCCTCGACAAAGGCATTTTTCGGCGAATTTTTGCATTCTCCGCTTCGCGTCACTTTCACGGCAGGCTCCCCTTTGAAATCGCGACGTTCAACGCTCCGAATTTTCGACGGCGATGTGTCGCGTCAAAACAGGGTTTTCTTTCAAAGCGAGGCGGCACAACGTCTTGAGAGGGTGGGAAGACGCCCGGCGACTGGTTAGCCGATCAATCGCAAACGTGCATTTTCGAAAGCATAGCCATCATCGTCCCGAGAACGGCGCGAGAGTTCTTTAAAACCCAGTTTCTCGTAGAATGCCACGGCCTGCCGATTGTCAGTGTAGACCTCAAGCTCAATTTCACCCTTAAGGTCTAGGGCATGTGAAATGAGCTGGCGCCCGATACCAAGCCCTTGGCAGTCGGGCGAAACGAAAATTCCCCCCACAAAGCTGTCGAGCAGGCTGATGAAGCCGCATGCTTGGCCATTCAGGCACGCCACCCACGTCTCTGCATTGGGTAGATATTGATCTTCGATCAGGTCTCGTTGTTCCAGCAACCGCCGCGCGCCAATAAAAGGATGAGCTAACAGGGAGGCATCGAGCCAGATGCACGACAGCTTTTTCAAGTCGCCTTCCGGCTCATAGGGCCGGATTACAACGTCATTGTTCTTCATGAGAATTCCAAAGAAGAGATATGCAAAAGAGTCCAGCAACCAAGGTTGATGCTGGGTGAAGCCGCAAATCGCGGTCGAGATCACAAGCCTCTGCGCATAAATCTCCTTCTGCTGTCGGTCCGCTTCTAGGCCGCTGCTGAAACGCGGTCAATGACCGCAACGGGGTCAGAAGCGGTCTTTAGCGTATGCTCCTTTGTCTCCACCCCCACCGGCCGTCACCTTCGGCCTTGAGCCGAGGGCTCTGTACTTGGGAATTTTGACAGGAGCGCTGCGAAGCGACGCTAACCGACGAGATTTCTGGAACGACATCCCAAAGTGCAGAGCCCTCGGGGCAGGCCCGAGGGTGACGCGCGGAGGGTGTGATGCCTAACGGGGGGACTTGCGGGGGTTGGGGCGTCGGCAGGTTCTTGTTGTTTCTTCGCTTAGCCGCGAACGCCCGCTACGGGTCGGCTGCCGCCGCTCACCTCAGTCCAAAAACAAAAACCCCCGGGGCATCGACCGGGGGTTTTGAAGAGCTGACGCTGTCTTGGCCTCAGGCCGCCTTGCGCTCGACCATCATCTTCTTGATCTGGGCGATGGCCTTGGCGGGGTTGAGACCCTTGGGGCAGACTTTTGCGCAGTTCATGATCGTATGGCAGCGATAGAGCTTGAACGGGTCCTCGAGATTATCGAGGCGCTCGGGCTGGGTCTCGTCACGGCTGTCGATGAGCCAGCGATAGGCCTGGAGCAGGGCTGCGGGGCCGAGATACTTTTCGCCATTCCACCAATAGCTCGGACACGAAGTCGAGCAGCAGGCGCAGAGGATGCATTCGTAGAGCCCGTCGAGCTTGGCGCGGTTCTCGACCGACTGCGTCCATTCCTTTTCAGGGGTCGGGGACGTGGTCTTGAGCCAGGGCTCGATTGCGCGATGCTGGGCGTAGAAATTGGTGAGGTCGGGGACAAGGTCCTTGACCACCGGCATATGCGGCAGGGGATAGATCTTGATCGGGCCCGAGCTGTCATCCATGCCCTTGGTACAGGCCAGGGTATTGAGCCCGTTGATATTCATCGAGCACGACCCGCAAATGCCCTCGCGGCAGGAGCGGCGGAGCGTCAGGGTCGGATCGGTGTTGTTCTTGATATAGAGCAGCGCATCGAGGATCATCGGGCCGCAATTGTCGAGATCGACGAAATAGGTGTCGATGCGCGGATTGTCGGTCGTATCCGGATCATAGCGATAGATGTGGAATTCGCGCAGGCGCGTCGCCCCTTCGGGCTTGGGCCAGGTCTTGCCCTTTTGCGGCTGATCGGCCTTGCGCAGCGTCAGTTCGGCCATCTTTTCATTCCTTCTCGGCGGACGCCCGGGGTCGTCCTGAAACTTAGTAGTTCGGCTTGCAGATCTGGTTCGATTTGGCGACGTAGGTATTGTAGGCGTCGTAATCGGCCGCATCGGGCGAGCCGCCCTTCATCGAGGCGATGACGACACCCATGAAGCGCTCGTCGATCAGCGTCATGGCCGCATCGGCCTTGCAGCGGCACAGTTCCGCATTCTGCGAAATGCCGACGCAGACCGAATAGAACTCATCCTTCTGCGCCGCGGTCGGCGGGGCCGCCATGACCGCCAGACTGCTGCCGCCCAGAAGCGCGATCGCCAGAAGATATGTCCGCATCGTCCTGTTCCACTTGCCGGTCATTTTCCTCGCCGCCCGGCGCACAGGGCCTCGGGCGGAAATCGTCGTAGCTGCGCTCCTCGCAGAGGTGGCACATGTCAGTAGACGCGTGCCTTGGGCGCGATCTTTTTCAGATCGATGCCGCCCTGGTCCTGCGGGGTCAAAGGATCGGTGATCACCGGGCGGTAGGAGAGCGCCACCGCACCGCTCGCCACATCCACCGTCGCCAGCGTGTGCTTGCGCCATTCCACGTCGTCGCGATTGGGGAAATCCTCATGTGCATGGGCACCGCGCGACTCGTGCCGCGCCTCGGCCGAGACCACGGTGGCCACGGCGCAGGTCATGAGGTTTTCGAGCTCGAGCGTTTCCACCAGATCCGAATTCCAGATCAGCGAACGGTCGCTGACCCGCACATCGGGCAGGCGCGCATAGATTTCGCTCATCGCCTTGACGCCGTTCTTGAGCGAGGCATCGGTGCGGAACACGGCGGCATCGGCCTGCATGGTGCGCTGCATCTCGTCGCGCAGTTTTGCGGTCGGCTGGGTGCCGTTGGCGTTCCTGAGACGATCGAAGCGGGCGAGGATTTTTTCGTCTTGCGCGGCATTGATGCCGGGCACGGGCGCGGCCTTGTCCAGCACCTTGCCGGCGCGGATGGCGGCGGCGCGGCCAAAAACCACGAGGTCGGTCAGCGAATTGGAGCCCAGGCGATTGGCGCCATGCACCGAGGCGCAGGCCGCCTCGCCCACGGCCATCAGGCCCGGCACGACGCGGTTCGGATCTTCCGCCGTCGGGTTCAGCACCTCGCCGTGATAATTGGCCGGGATGCCGCCCATATTATAGTGCACGGTGGGCAGCACCGGGATCGGCTCGCGGGTGAGATCGACGCCGGCAAAGATCTTGGCGCTCTCGGTAATGCCCGGCAGGCGCTCATGCAGCACCTTGGGATCGAGATGATCGAGGTGGAGATAGATGTGGTCCTTCTTGGGCCCCACGCCGCGGCCTTCGCGGATTTCGAGCGTCATGCAGCGCGAAACGACGTCGCGCGAGGCAAGGTCCTTGGCATTGGGGGCATAGCGCTCCATGAAGCGCTCGCCTTCCGAATTGGTGAGATACCCACCCTCGCCGCGCGCACCCTCGGTGATGAGGACGCCCGCGCCATAGATGCCGGTGGGGTGGAACTGCACGAATTCCATGTCCTGCAGCGGCAGGCCGGCGCGGGCAACCATGCCATTGCCGTCGCCGGTGCAGGTATGGGCCGAGGTGGCCGAGAAATAGGAGCGGCCATAGCCACCGGTCGCCAGCACCACCATCTTGGCGCGGAACCGGTGCAGCGTGCCGTCGTCGAGCTTCCAGGCGATGACGCCCTGGCAAGAGCCATCCTCGCCCATGATCAGGTCGAGCGCGAAATATTCGATGAAGAACTGCGCGTCGTTGCGCAGCGACTGGCCATAGAGCGTGTGCAGGATCGCGTGGCCGGTGCGGTCGGCGGCGGCGCAGGTGCGCTGCACCGGGGGACCGTCACCGAATTCGGTCATGTGACCGCCGAACGGCCGCTGGTAGATCTTGCCTTCCTGGGTGCGGCTGAACGGGACACCATAGTGTTCGAGCTCGTAGATCGCCGCCGGCGCTTCGCGCGCCAGATATTCCATGGCGTCATTGTCGCCCAGCCAGTCCGAGCCCTTGACGGTGTCGTACATGTGCCACTGCCAGCTGTCGGGCCCCATATTCTGGAGCGAGGCGGCAATGCCGCCCTGCGCCGCGACGGTGTGCGAGCGGGTCGGGAAGACCTTGGTGATGCAGGCGGTGTTGAAACCCTGCTCGGCCATGCCGAGCGTGGCGCGCAGGCCCGCGCCGCCGGCGCCGACCACCACCACGTCGAATTCGTGATCGATCAGTTCGTAAGCGGCCATGTCGATCAACCCCAGAAGACGATTTTGAGCACGGAACCGGCGCCGATCATGGCGACGGCGAGGCAGAACAGCGTGTTGAGCAGCATGGCCAGGCGATAGAGCGAGCCGTGCAGGTAATCCTCGAGCGTATCGCGCATGCCGTTGCGCATATGCACGGCCACATTGAGGATGAGGAGCGCCAGCGGCACGCCGACCCACCAGGTGGACAGGACAGCCACCATGTCCGACCGGTCCTGCCCGGCCAGCCGCACGACGACGAAAAGCAGCAGCGCGAGAAACAGGATGTTGATGGCGCCTGTCACCCGCTGGGTGATGAAATGGCGCGTCGAGGCCCGCGCATCGCCGTAATGCGAGCGGGGATTGGCGATGGTCTGGGTCGTGGTCACGGTTTCACGCATGTCAGGCCATCCACACAAAGAGGGTCCAGATCAGAAGGGTGAGGATCACCGAGGCGATGATCGTGGCCCAGGCCATGGCTTCGCGCTGGCCCGGCTCCATCATCGCGGCGGTATCCCAGACGAAATGGCGGATGCCCCCGCACATGTGATGCACCAGGCTCCAGGTAAAGCCGAACAGCACAAACTGGCCGAACCAGCTGCCATAGACATAGTTGACCGACATCAACGCGTCCTGCCCCAGCGCGGCTGCGCCGAGCCAGATCGCCAGGAGCGCCATGCCGGCATAATTGGCGATGCCGGTGGCACGATGGATGATCGACATCGTCATCGTGATGGTCCAGCGATAGATCTGCAGATGCGGGGATGTGGGGCGGGCTCTGACCGACATGGGCGTTTCCGGGCCTTGCTCGAGCGGCTTGGGGACCGCGTGCAGTTTGGAATTGTTCGAGTGTTTAGCGCTCAATGGTTACGAAATCAAAGCCCCGCCGCGGCGCCGAGCTGCAACTTTCGGCGCAATCCGCACTTTGTTCGCAGAGCGCACAGCGTGTTCGGCATGCGGTTCGCGACAGGGGCAAACGTTATGTGACCGACATGGGTTTGGGCTGGCTCGTGTCAGGGCGGGCGGAGCGGTTGAAACGGCGGTCGGCTTGGGGCAGTCCGGCGTCGGGCTGGCAGGGGGAGCGGCGGGGCCGAAGGCGGGATGGGGATGGTGTCGAGCGGCATAGGGCGGGGGGGGTAGAGCCATTATCCGGGGCACGCGCCGCAGGCAGGGGACGGGTCAAAAAAGTCGGCGACAAACCGGTCGGTCGTCCGGTTGCGGCCAAGACCCTTTCGGGCTCGGGACCACTCCCCGCCTTTCCCTTTTCCGCACAAGTCTTTATGGCCCAAGCAGCGACAGGAGAATGCCATGACGCAGCGGGTGACGATCGTTTCGACCAGGACCCTGGCCGAGAATTGGGGGCGGCTGAGCGAGACCACGATCGACTACACGCGGCGCGATGGCACGGTGCAACGCCTCAGGCGCGAAGTCTATGACCACGGCAGCGCTGCCGCCCTGCTGCTGCATGATCCGGCGCGCGACACGGTGCTGCTGGTGCGCCAGTTCCGCCTGCCGCCGCTGCTCAATGGCGACGATGGCGACATGCTCGAGGTTTGCGCTGGCCTCCTCGATGGCGAGGCGCCCGCAATCGCGGCGGCCCGGGAGGCGCTGGAGGAGACGGGGCATGCACCCGCCGATATCCGGCATGTCATCGACATCTATGCCAGTCCCGGCTCGCTGACCGAAAAGGTAAGCCTATTCGTGGGGCGCTATGATGCGAAGACGTTCCGCCACGACGGCGGCGGCCTCGAAGCGGAAGGCGAGGAGATCGAGCTGGTGGAAATCGCCTTTGCCGACGCGCTGGCCATGCTGCGCGACGGGCGCATCACCGACGCCAAGACGGTCGTGCTGCTCCAGCATCTGGCGCTGGAGCGGGCGGGAGAGGTTTAGGGTGAGGCGGGGTTTGCCTGCCCCTCCCCAGCCATTCGAGCGTAGCTCCAGCCACTCAAGCGCAGCTTTCGTGGCCTTCTCGGCTTGAAAGGCTCCCCCGGAGCCTTTCATCTGCTGCGCAGACCGCCTGCGAAGCCTTCTGACTTCAAATCGCTCCACTGGAGCGATTTGCCCTGGCGGGACAGTCCTCGCCATTCGAGCTTAGCTCTCATGGCCTTCTGACTTCAAATCGCTCCACTGGAGCGATTTGCCCTGGCGGGACAGTCAGAAGTCAATGAGCTTTTTCTCGGGGTCGTAGGGCTGGTCCTTGGCGACGCGGGTGACCGCCTGGCCGCAGCGCATTTTCTTGCTGACGGCATCATAGGCATAGGTCGGGCCGCCATGCAGCTGCCAGCCTTCGGACAGCGCCTTGGTGACCTTGTGGCAGAAGGCGCTATCGTCCTCGCCGGTGAGAAAGCGATAGATCAGCATGCATGTCCCCCCATGTCGGCGCATTCACGCCGGAGATTGATCTTGTCGCCTCTTACAGATAATTCAGACGCATGCACAGCTTTCCCCAGCACCTGCTCGACGGTCACGCCAATTTCATGTCCGGGCGCTATGCGCGCGAAAGGGACCGCTATCGCGATCTCGCCTCTGCCGGCCAGACCCCCACCACCCTGATGATCGCCTGTTGCGACAGTCGCGCCGCGCCCGAAGTCATCTTCGATGCCGGCCCGGGCGAACTGTTCGTTTTGCGCAACGTGGCCAATCTCGTGCCCACCTATCAGCCCGATGGCGGACAGCACGGCACCTCGGCGGCGATCGAATTTGCCATCAAGGGGCTCAACATCTCCAATATCGTGGTGATGGGCCATGGCCGCTGCGGCGGCATCAAGGCGGCGCTCGACCCGGACATGAAGCCGCTCGACAGCGGCGACTTCATCGGCAAGTGGATGAGCATGCTCGGTGAACTGCCCAGCCAGCTGGGCCAGAACACGCTGATGACCGCTTCCGAGCGGCAGACGGCGATGGAACGCATTTCCATCCGCAATTCCATCCGCAACCTGCGCAGCTTTCCCTATGTCGCGAGCCTCGAAGCCGAGGGCAAACTCGCCCTGCACGGCGCCTGGTTCGACATTTCGAGCGGTGAGCTCTGGATCATGGACGACCAGGGCGATTTCATCCGCCCCGCCCTCTAGGCACTCGTCCCGAATTATTATCGGTCTTCGATCGCCCCGGCACCCGCCGGGGCGTTTGCATTTTTGCGCCCGCTGCTAAAGGGGGCGAACTAGTCGCGTCCCCGCTTTTGCCCCAAACTTGCACTTGCAAAGCCGCAATTGCGATCACCGCCCCGTGATCGAACATTGGCATCCGCGCCCATCGGACCGCTGCTACAACTTGGAAAGCAAGAGTTTTCAAGGCCTTGGGCCACGCCTGCAAATTGCCCCGACATTTGTCCAAACCCGCCCATCTGCCGACCGGCACCGGCCACATTGGACCGCGATTGTCTGGGTCACGGGCCGCCGGAGAGCGACCCGTCGGCAGCAAAGACCCCTTCGCTGCCGCTTCCTCCCAAGTCAACATGGAGCAATCCCATGAAGAAGATCATTCTGACCTCGTTGTTCGCCCTTGGCCTTTCGGGCGCCGCCATGGCACAGGCTGCGACCGATTTCGTATCGGTCGACACCGATGCCAGCGGCGGTATCTCGTTTGTCGAGGCACAGGTGGCCTGGCCTGATCTGACCGAAGAGGCGTTCACCGCCGCCGATCTCGACGGCAATGGTGAACTCTCCGCCGAGGAATACGACGCGCTCGTCGCAGCCTCCGCAGCACCGGCCGCCCAGTAAGGCGCGCCGTCTGCTCCCTCGAGCGACCCTGGCCGGTGCACCTCAAAGCGCCGGCCGCTCAATCCCTGTCCTTGCGGATCCGGTGCGCCCCACTTTTCCGCATCCGACATGGACCGAGGGGGCAATCCAGCCAGCCACCCCATTCCCCCCGGGGTGGCTGCGGCCTCTTTTTCTGAAGGGGTGAAGACACCCCGATCCCGGAGATTTCCAAAAGCATGAAGACACTTGCCCTGGGCCTTACGGTCCTCGCCTTCGCCGCTGCGCCCGCCCTGGCCCAGACCCCGCTGACCTTTGCCGACGTCGATACCGACGGTAGCGGCGAGCTGAGCTACGAGGAACTGCTGGCCGTCTGGCCCGACCTGACCCAGGACGAGTTCATGGCCGTCGATCTCGACATGAATGGCAGCCTCAATGTCGACGAGCTCAACGCGCTTCAGCCCAGCAGCGTACCGGCCCCGGCCCCGGCCGATGATGGCATGGCCCTGCCCGAGAATACCCTGGCGCCCCAGTAACGGGCGCCAGATAGGGGTCCGGCCGTTTTCGCCGTACGGCCGGACCCTCGCTTTAATCGAGCCGGATGGCAGGTTCGCTCTTGCGGGCCCGCCGCAGCGTCACCACGAGCCCTGCAATCACCAATAGCCCGCCCAGGATTTCGACCGGGGTAATGGTTTCGCCCAGGACCAGATAGCCCGAGGCGAGGCCCGTGATCGGCACGAGCAGGGTGAAGGGCGCGACCACGGAAGCGGGATGCCGCCCGAGCAGCCAGCTCCAGATCGCGCCGCCCAGGAGCGTGGCGGGGTAAGCCAGAAAGGCGATCAGCGCTGCATCGCTCCACGAAAAGCCCATCAGCGCCGCCGACACGGCCGGCCAGCCCTCGGTCAGCAGCGACAGGATCAGCAGCGGCACCGGCGCGGCCAGCACGCCCCAGACGGTGAAGGACACGGCATTGACCTTGCCCGCCTTCTTGGTCAGCACATTGGCGAGGCCCCAGCTGATCGCGGCCAGCAGCACCATGCCCAAAGGAAGAAGGCTGGTCATTTCCAGCCGCTCCGCCGCGATGACGGCAATGCCGCCAAAGGCAATGGCAGCCCCGACGATCTGGTACCGGCTCGGCCGTTCGCCGAGGAGCAGGAAGGCCATGACCATGGTGAAGAAAGCCTGGGTCTGCAGCACCAGCGAGGTCAGCCCCGCCGGCATGCCCCAGGCCATGCCCAGGTTGAGAAAGCCATAGAGCGCCAGCCCGAAACTGAGGCCGAAACCGATGACGATCCAGGCCGGAGCCTTGGGCGGCTTGACCAGCAGCACCGCCGGAAAAGCGGCCGCGGCAAAGCGCAGCGCCGCCGCCAGCACCGGCGGCAAGGCTTCGACGCTGAGTTTGATGACGACGAAATTGAAGCCCCAGATGGCAACGACCAGAAGGGCGAGCAGGACATGGCGGATGGGCATGGAAGCGGCCTTTTGAGAAAGGCCCCTCACCCGCATTTTGCGCGCCCTCTCCCCGTGGGGAGAGCTGGTGAAGAAGCCGACGCCGCTTCTGCGGCACCTCTCGCTGAAAGAGAGGCTGGTCCGGCGGACCGGGTGCGGGAGCCGTGCCCCCGCACCCGTTAAGATCAGGCCGCCTTGGCGCGGGCCTTATAGCCCTTTTCGATCAGTGTTTCGGCGATCTGGATGGTGTTGAGGGCAGCGCCCTTGCGCAGATTGTCCGAGACCACCCACATGGCAAGGCCATTTTCCACCGTCACGTCCTCGCGGATGCGGCTGACATAGGTGTCGTATTCGCCCACCGTCTCGACCGGCGTCGCGTAGCCACCCGGCTCGCGCTTGTCGAGCACGGAAATGCCCGGCGCCTCGCGCAGGATATCGCGGGCTTCGTCGGCGCTGATCGGGTTGGCGAATTCGAGGTTCACCGCTTCCGAGTGGCCCACGAAGACCGGCACGCGCACCGCGGTGCAGGTAACCTTGATCTTGGGATCGAGGATCTTCTTGGTTTCGGCCAGCACCTTCCATTCTTCCTTGGTGTAGCCGTCTTCCATGAACACATCGATATGCGGGATGACGTTGAAGGCGATCTGCTTGGGGAACTTGCCCGGGGTCGGGCTGTCATTGACGAAAATGCCCTTGGTCTGGCTCCACAGCTCGTCGACGCCTTCCTTGCCGGCGCCGGAAACGGACTGGTAGGTCGAGACCACGACGCGCTTGATCGTTGCCGCATCGTGGAGGGGCTTGAGCGCCACCACGAGCTGCGCCGTCGAGCAATTGGGATTAGCGATGATGCCGGTGCGCTTGGGATCGGCCAGCCAGCGATCGAGCTGGTGCCCGTTCACTTCCGGCACGATCAGCGGCACGTCCGAATGGTAGCGCCAGTAGGAGGAATTATCGATGACGATGGCACCGGCCGCGGCGATGCGCGGCGCCCATTCCTTGGAGATGGAGCCGCCGGCCGACATGATGGCGAAATCGACGCTGGAAAAATCGAAATGCTGCAGGTCCCGGGCCTTGAGGATCTTGTCGCCGAAGGACAATTCCCTGCCGATCGACTTGGAGGAGGCCAGCGCGAAGACCTCGTCGGCCGGGAACTTGCGCTCGGCCAGGATATTGAGAACTTCGCGGCCCACATTGCCCGTGGCCCCGACGACTGCGACGCGATAACCCATATTGGAACTCCGGTCCCTTACCATTTCCGCCCCCGCGCGATGGACTCGGGCCATCGCGGTCATGATCTTGAAGCCTCTCCCCGTCGGGAGTGCGACCCGGGGAAAAGCGTCAGGCGGTTTTGGTGGTTTTGGTCATGGCAGGCATGCCCCCGGCCAGGAGCCGGGTGGTGGCAAGAGCGGCAATGATGCTGCGGCTGCGCATGGCGAATAGTGCTTCCTATTGAAAAGCAGGACTTCTCATACGCCCAAATAGGAAAGAGTCAATGAAGAACGGTGCAGTAGGGCATGACGCTTTGCCTCTTGCGCCCCTTCGCCCTTTGGGGGACAGGGTGAACCCGACATTGGGCCACGGCCCCTTCCGCGCATCGGCGCTGATCCTCTCCATGTTGGCTGAGGTGACAAGAGACAGGACCAGGCAATGGCTGATTTCGACGTGATCGTTCTAGGCGCCGGGGCTGCGGGCATGATGGCCGGCATCGAGGCAGGCAAGCGCGGCCGCAAGGTCCTGGTGGTCGATCATGCCCGCGATCCGGGCGAAAAGATCCGCATTTCGGGTGGCGGGCGCTGCAATTTCACCAATGTCAACGCCACCCACACTTTGGGTCGCGAGCGATTCCTGAGCCAGAACCCGCGTTTCGCGCTCTCGGCGCTGTCGCGCTACACGCCCGACATGTTTATCGATCGGGTGAAAAAGCAGGGCATCGCCTTCCACGAAAAGACGCTGGGCCAGCTCTTCTGCGACGGACCTGCGACCCAGATCGTCACCATGCTGACCAATGACCTGCGCCAGGCCGGCGCCGCGATCTGGACCGGACGGCAGGTGGGGAGCGTGGAAAAGACGGCGGATGGCTTCGACGTCATGGTCGGCGACGGCCGTGTGACGGCATCGAGCCTCGTCGTTGCCACCGGCGGCAAGTCCATTCCCAAGATGGGCGCCACCGGCCTTGCCTATGACCTGGCCCGCCAGTTCGGCCTCAAGGTGACGGAGACGCGCCCTGCCCTCGTGCCGCTGACCTTCGAGCCGGGGGCGCTGGAACAATTAAAGCCCCTGGCGGGCGTCTCCACCAATGCCGTGGTGCGCCACGGCAAGACCGGCTTCGAGGAAGCGCTGCTCTTCACCCATCGCGGCCTTTCTGGGCCCGCCATCCTGCAGATTTCAACCTATTGGCGCGAGGGCGACGCGATCACCGTCGACCTCCTGCCTGGCGAGGATGCGCTGGATTTCCTCAAGGCCGCGCGCAGGGCAACGCCGAAACTGCATGTCCAGACGGCCCTCGCCGAGCGCCTGCCCAAGCGGCTGGCACAGCTCGTGGGCGATCTTATCGCCATGCCGGGCATGATCGGGGATTTTTCCGACAAGAAGCTGGCAGCAGCGGCCGACCACGTGCAGCGCTGGAGCCTCAAGCCCGTCGGTTCGGAAGGCTATCGCACGGCCGAGGTGACGCTGGGCGGTGTGGACACGACCGATCTCGATGCCAAGACGATGATGGCGCGGCAGGTGCCCGGCCTGTTCTTTGTCGGCGAGGCGGTGGACGTCACCGGCTGGCTGGGCGGCTACAATTTCCAGTGGGCTTGGGCATCTGGCTTTGCGGCCGGCCAGGCAGCCTAGAATTTCCAGCCGAAGCGGATGCCCATATTGGTGAGGCCGCGATTGCTGTCGCACAGATTGGCATTGGAGGCGTGTTCGATCGTCGCCATCACCGAGGCGCTGTCGGTGACCATGACGCCGACACTCGCCGACTCGCGGAACAGGATGGAGCAGCCAAGGTCGCGCGCCGGCGCGATAGCAGTTCCGTAGGGGCCCGTACCGCCATTGTGGACGGCGCCGCCAAAGCTGGCTTCGACGAAGACCGGACTGTCGAAGACGGGCACGGTCCAGCTGACGCCGGCATAGACCATGCTTTCGAGGCCGCCGAAATTGACCGTGGCGCCTAGATGCGGCCGCACTTCGCCCCAGCTGACCCATTGGGTAAGGCTGGGCACGGCGAACAGCATTTCGACATTGAGGTCCTGGACGCGCGAGGTATCGAAGACGCCGAAAAAGGCGCCCGGCTCGTCGACGCTATGCGCGAACACTCCGCCACGCACTTCCGAGAGAGCGAAGTCCTGCGCCAGGGCGGGTGCGGCCCCTGACACCAATGCGCAAACCACCGTGCCCCAAAACCGCATGCTGCTCATCGAAAGACCCCACTTTGCGCCTATGTAACGCGCACTCGCCCCCCGGCGGTCAAGCGCAAACCGGCCACAGCTTCACGCAAATGCGACGCCAGCAGGCCGATGGCCCGAATTTGAACCCCATCCTCAACATCTCGTTAACGGCAACCGTCAGGAGAAACGGCGGCCAGACCTTGACCTTTGCCGGCTCTATCGTGATTTAACGATAAACCGTTTGAAAGAGACTTTGCCATGACCGCACCCTTTGCCCTGTCGCTCCAGGACCTGGCCCCCATTGCCCAGGGCTCGACGACCCAGCAGGCCATGGCCGAAACGGTGCTGCTGGCCAAGGAGGCGGACCGGCTGGGCTATACCAGGCTCTGGTATGCCGAACATCACGGCATGCCTTCGATCGCGTCCTCCGTGCCCGAAATCCTGATCGGCAGCGCCGCCGCGGCCACGCGCGATATTCGAGTCGGCTCGGGTGGGGTCATGCTGCTCAACCACGCGCCGCTGCGCATCGCCGAAGCCTATCGCACGCTCGAGGCGCTGCATCCGGGCCGTATCGACCTGGGGCTCGGCCGGGCGCCCGGCGGCGACGGTTATGCCATGCGGGCGCTGCGCTCGGGCAGCGGCGAGGAATTTTCAGCCTATCTCTCCGAACTCATGGCCTTTGACGAGGAGGGCTTTCCGCCCGACCACCCGTTTTCGCGCGTCCCGGTATCGCCCGGCGGGGTCCGGCTGCCGCCCAAATGGCTGCTCGGCTCTTCGGGCGCCAGCGCCCAGGCTGCCGGCCAGATCGGTTTCGGTTATGCCTTTGCCGCCCATTTCAGCCATACCCCGGCCGCGCCGGCCTTTGCCGCCTATCGCCAGGCCTTCCAGCCTTCGGACGAATTTGCCGAGCCCCGCACCATTCTTTGCCTATCGGTCATCTGCGCACCCACCGAGGACGAGGCCAAATTCCTCGCCACCTCGCAAGCCGTGAACTGGGCCCGCTTTCTCACCGGCGAACAGCGACACCTGACCCCGCCCGAGGAGGCCGCCGCTTTCAAGCTTTCGCCCCAGCAGCAGCAGATTATCGAGCATCAGTCCGCCCTCTGGATGGTTGGCGATCCTGAGCGCATGGCACAAGACATCAGCGAAAAGGCGAGGGCTGCCGGCGCCGACGAGGTGATGATCACCACCACCATCCATTCCTATGCCCTGCGGCGGCGCTCCTACGCCCTTCTTGCCGATGCTCTGGGCATCGCGCCGCGTCATAGGCTCTGAACGATTCTCTTAACGAATCCTTGTGCCCTGCCCTGTAGGATCGGCGCATCTGACCGCGGACCAGGCCCATGAGCGCCGCAGCCTTCGTGCTCGCCATAAATCTCTTCGTTGCCGGCATCTTCGCCACCGCCTTCGGTGTCGTTGCCGCCTATCAGCGCTCGGCCTTGGGGGCACGCTGGCTGGCCTTTTCCTATGGTTTCGGCGCCTTCAACATGGTGCTCGAATTCATCCTGCCCTACCAGGATGACCATCGGCTGGTGAGCTTTGCCATTTTCGCCGTATTCCTTCTGGCCCTCGCCAGCGGCGTCATCGGCCTGGCTCATCACTATCGTCTGCGCCCGCCCTACCTGATGCTGGGCATCCTGGTCGTGAGCGCGCTTGCGCTCAATATCGCCATACTCGACTGGCCACGCGCCAGCCTCGAGCGCAATGTGCTCTACCAGCTGCCCTATGCCCTGGTGCAGACCGTGGGCATTGGCGTGGTCGTGGCGCATCGCAACAAGCGCGCCCTCGACATCGCGCTGCTGGTCGTGTTCTGCATTTCGGCGCTGCAATTCCTGGTCAAGCCCTTCATGGCCCTGGCCATCGGCTCTGGTAGCGTGCCGCAGGGCTATCTGGCCTCGGGCTATGCCGCCTATTCGCAGACCCTGGCCGCCGTATTGCTGATCACCAACGGGCTTCTGATGCTGCTCGTGATCGTGCGCGACGTGATGGCCGAAGTCACGGCGCAATCGGTGACCGACACGCTTTCGGGCTTGCTCAACCGGCGCGGTTTTGAAGCGCAGAGCGAAAAGGCGCTGGTTCAGGCGCGGCGTTCGGGCCTGCCGATTGTGGTCGTGGTCGCGGATCTCGACCATTTCAAACAGATCAACGACACCTATGGCCATGCGGCGGGCGACCAGGCCATTGCCGGTTTCGCCCAGGTGATGCGCGATTGCGCTGCCCCGCACACCCTACTTGCCCGGCTTGGCGGGGAGGAATTCGCGGCGCTGCTGCCCGGCGCGGACCTGCCCACCGGAAGGTTATTTGCCGAAACGCTGCGCCAGGCACAAAAGGCGACGCCCGCCAGCAGCAGCGGCATCGACCGGCCACCGACCGCCTCTTTTGGCGTGGCGCAGTTGATGCCGACCGATCAACTACCCGACCTCATGCGGCGGGCCGATGCCGCGCTCTACCAGGCCAAGAAAGATGGACGCGACTGCGTGCGGCAGGCCGCCAACGACCCGCCGCGTCCGGTGGCCGGATCGCGCCGGCAGGGTTCGGCTAGTTCATGACCTGACGCGACACCAGCTCGCAATCGCCGGTCGGTTCGACCTTGAGGGCCAGTTGCTGGCGATCGAGCTCGGCGAGCCAGGCGGTCCACGAGCAGGGGCTCATGCCCGCATCGTCTTCGCCTTCACTGGTCTTGGAAAAGCGGAGCTTGAGCAGGGCGCGGTCTGCGCCGAAACGGTCGCGCACCCGGGCAATTGCCGGGCGCCCGTGGCGATCGGTCACCCAGTTCTGGATGTCGCGATGTCGGGTCAGCATATGGGCTTGTGACATGTTTGGCCTCCTCCTTGTTTCCCACCTCGGGAAACGGTCCGGTCCTCCACCGGTTCCGCTCCCGATGTTCAATTTCCGAGCCACTCCGTGACCAGCCGATACTGATCCAGTTCCTCGGCCGAAAAATAGTATAGCTGGCTGGGCGGGGTTTCGAGCGCATGCAGCCAGAGCGCCGGATCGACGCCGTTTTCGCTCAGGTGCCGCGTGATTTCGGCAGTAGCGCTCTGGGCGTCAGCCATGGCGACACCTGCCACGCTAAGCGCATCCACCGGCGAGGCACTGAGTGCCGCGGCATAGATCTGGTGGACGCCGATGGCGGCCTCGCGCCCGGCCATCCGTTCGCTGCCCGAGGCAAAGACCAGGGGGCAGGACGAGGCACAGAGCCCACCGTCCCGCACCTCCGTCGACAGACCCTTTTCCCTGATCAAGCGACCCATTTCGAGCGCATCCTTGACCGAGCCGCCGGGGGAATCCAGCAGCACGGTTGACACATATTCGCCGCGCGAGGCGATTTCCTCGGCAAAGCGCGCGGCCGAGCCCGGATCGATCGTGCCGGTAAGGCTGAGGACGCCACCACTGCCCAGGGTGATCGCCAGCGGCTCGTCCAGCACGTCTGGCGGCGTCGTCAGCTCCGGGCGCGGCCGACCACCGCCATCCTCGGTCGTCGCGGGCGGCAGGATGGGCTGCGGCGTGAAGGTGAGGTCGGCCGGCGCATTGGCGTCAAGCTCGCGATAGTCGACATAGAGCACGCCCGCCGTACCGGCGAGCAGCGCAAAGAACGCAAAGCGCAGGATGGCGCCGTCCTCGATCCGCGCCAGCCGAGCGATAAGCGCCCGGTAGAACGGGCCTTCTTCATGCACGGCACGGGCATTGACCTCGCTTTTCATGCCGGGCGCGGGCCATCGCCGCGCTTGCGCTGGGCGGCATCGATGGGCGTCACCGTGCCGTCCTCTGCCGCGGTCTTTTCGGGTCTGTCCTCGGGCGGCGGCGCCTCACGGGCCGGACCGGCCTCGAATTCGGCGATCTGCGGCGCCAGCGCGGCCGTGGCCTCGGCGGCGCCTTCGGCCTCCATGCGGCGGTAGAGCGCCATGGCGCGCAGCATTTCGGCGGCAGTGATGGTCTCGGCTTCCTTGAGGCTTTCCGCATCGCGGCGCATGGCGTCGTTGACGATCATCAGCGTCAGCACCAGCACGACGGGCAGCAGGTCGATAGAAATGGCGCCGGCCCAGGACGGAATGAAATCGCTCCAGTAGCGGATGACCGCCTCGGCCGAGGACAGGGGCACGAAACGGCGCTGCTCGACCACAGGTGCGGCAAGGATTTCGTCGGCCGCCAGGGTCAGCGCGGCCGATTGCGCATCGACCGAGAGACGGACGGTTTCCATGACCTGGTTCTGGCGGCTCGCCAGATCGCCGACGCTGCCATCGGCCACCGGCGCAATGAACCCGGCCGAAAGATCGCTGGCCGCGCGCTTGACCGAAGCCGCGACGTCGGTCTGCTGCAGGGCGGCGATGATGGCCGAGAGCTGCACCGCTTCGGCCTGGAAACTATCCGAGCGCGGGCCGATGGAGCCGGGTGTGGACACCAGTTCGCGCATGCTGGCGAGGCGCTCCGAGCCCTGGTCGAAAAGGCCCGTCACCTCGGCGCGCGAGCCGGAAATGGTGCCGGCCAGCTGCGTCATCTGCGTGCTCATCTGCGTGAGGAGCTGCACCACGCTCCCCGAGCCCTGTGTGCCGGTCAGCGCACCGCTTTCGCGCTCGTCCTGGGCGAGGCTCGAGAACCGCGCCGCGGCGCGTTCGACATCGGGCAGGAGGCTCTGGCTGGCGAGGGCCCGCGAATGGGCAGTATCGAGATCTTCCGCATAGCCCTGGAGCGTCACGGCCATATGCTGCTCGAGCGCTGCCGACCCCGCAAGCGCCGCGGCATTGAGCCATGAGCTCATGGCAATGATCATGCCGCAGCCGACCAGCATGGTGAAAAACAGCGCCGCGCGCTGCGCCCCGCTGACCACCAGCGGCACGAAGCGCATCATGAAGGTCCAGAAGGCATAGATGGCGACGGCCACAGCCACCGAATAGATGATGGCGGCAAAGAAGACGAAGGTCGCCGACCCGTCGAGCAGGTCGCGCACGCCCAGATAGGTATAGACGCCCGAAGCCAGCGCCAGGACGGCCAGCGCGAACCGGCTCATGGTTTCGACGCCGCGCGCAGTCTCGTGCAGGCGGAAGGCATTCGGCTTGAGCTGCATGGGCGCCCCGGAGCTGAGGGACCCGCCACCCGGGCCCGTTAAGCCAAGGTTAACACAGCCATGTCGGCAGAACCGAGGCAGACAATGGCAGGGTTAACGGGTCGGAGATGACTTCTCGGTGAACCCGCCCTTGCCCAGCGCGGCCCGCCCGGCGTAGGCCATGGGCAGACAAGAGGAGCATCGAGATGAGCCAGACGATTCGCTGGGGTATCCTGTCCACCGCCAATATCGGCCTGCAAAAGGTTGTTCCGGCCATCATGGCCTCGCCCAGCTCCGAAGTGGTCGCCATCGCCTCGCGCGACGCCGGCAAGGCCCGCGCCGCTGCCGACAGGCTGGGGATCGCGCGCGCCTATGGCAGCTATGAGGAGCTCCTGGCCGACCCGGAAATCGATGCGATCTACAATCCCCTGCCCAATCACCTCCATGTGCCCATGACCCTCGCCGCGGCGCGGGCCGGCAAGCATGTCCTGTGTGAAAAGCCGATCGCGCTCAGCGCCGCCGAGGCCGCAGAACTGCGCGACATCCCTCAGGGCATCGTCTTTCTCGAAGCCTTCATGGTGCGCTTCCACCCGCAATGGGCGCGCATGCGCGAGATCATCCGCTCGGGCGAACTGGGCGAAATCCGCGCCATCAATGCGGTCTTTTCCTACCACAATGTCGACCCCGCCAATGTGCGCAATCAGGCCGATATCGGGGGCGGCGGCATCATGGATATCGGCTGCTATCCCATTACCGCCGGGCGCTATTTCTTCGAAGCCGAGCCCAGCCGCGTCGTCTCGCTGGTCGATCGCGATCCCGGCTTCGGCACCGACCGGCTGGCCAGCGTCATCGCCGATTTCGGCGGCGGCCGGCAGATGAGCTTCACCTGCTCCACCCAGGCGGCGCCGCATCAGCGGGTGCAGGTCCTGGGCAGCAAGGGCAAGGCCGAAATCCTCATTCCGTTCAACGCCCCGCCCAACCAGCACACCGCCATCACCGTCGATCTCAGCGGCACGGTCGACGGCACGCTGGCGCGGCGCGAAATCCTGCCCGCCTGCGACCAATATACCGAACAGGCCGAGGCTTTCGCCCAGGCGGTGCTGGGCAAGGCACCCCTGCCCTGGGGCGTCGAGGACGCCATCGCCTCCATGCGCGTCATCGACGCCATCTTCGAGAGCGAAAAGACCGGCGCCTGGGCAACGGTCGCGCTTTAAGCCATACCAGCAAACCAACCCGACGGCATTGGGAGACGATAGATGACCGACACGGTGCTGCTGACCGGCATATCCGGCTTTCTCGGCGGCCATGTGGCCCTGGCTTTGCTCGAGGCCGGCTACAGCGTGCGTGGCAGCGTGCGCAACCTCTCCAAGTCCGGCAAGGTACGCGAAACCCTGGCGCGCGCCGGAGCGGACGTGTCGCGGCTCGATTTCGTCGCGCTCGATCTTATGTCCGACGCCGGCTGGGACGAGGCCATGGTGGGTGTGCGCTACCTCCAGCATACGGCCTCGCCCTTCGTGCTCTCCATGCCAAAGGATCGCAACGAGCTGATCGGCCCTGCGGTGGCCGGCACCGAGCGGGCGCTCAATGCGGCGCTGCGCGCCGGGGTCGAGCGCGTGGTGCTGACCTCGTCCATGGCCGCCATCGTCTATGGCCACGACAAGAGCCGCGGCCCCGATTTTTCCGCCGCGGACTGGACCGAACTCGAGGGTCGCCCGGTCAATGCCTATATCGAATCCAAGACCCGTGCCGAGCGCCGCGCCTGGGAGATCATGACGGCGGCAGGACGCGGAAAGGATCTTGCCGCCATCAATCCCTGCGCCATTTTCGGACCCCTGCTCGACGATGACCCGGGCACTTCGGCAACGCTGGTCAAGCGCCTGCTCGATGGCTCGCTCCCCGCCGTGCCGCGCCTGTCCCTGGCCTTTATCGACGTGCGCGACGTCGCCGCGGCCCATGTGGCGGCAATGACCGCACCCGATGCCGGCGGCCGGCGCTTCCCGATGAGCGAACAATCGCTGATGTTCATCGAGGCGGCCCGCATCCTGCGCCAGCGCTTTCCCGAAAAGCGCATACCGCGCTTCGAGCTGCCCGACTGGGCTCTGAGGCTCTATGCGCTGTTCGACCGTGACGTGCGCGACAATCTCGAAGAGCTGGGCCGGCCGACCAATCTCGACTCCACGCCCACGATCGCGCTGCTCGGCCGCCCGCTGATCCCCGCCCGTGACGCCCTTCTCGCCACTGCCGAAAGCCTTGTCGCGCAGAAGATCGTGTGAGCCGCTTTTGAGACGGACCAAAGCCACGCGCCCCTCTTGCCGTGGCGCCCGATTTTGTCCATATACGCCCTTGGTGAGGGGCTGTAGCTCAGTTGGGAGAGCGCGTCGTTCGCAATGACGAGGTCAGCGGTTCGATCCCGCTCAGCTCCACCAGTCTTCCCGTTTCGATAGATGTCAGGCCGCTGCGACTCGGGCCGGCGCGGCCTTGCTGCGCAGCGCCGCGGTGTGGTTGAGCACGCTGGCCAGCGCGAGGAGGACCAGGAGGCCCGCACCCAGGATCATGCCATCGAAAAGCGGATCTGGCTGGCGCGGGGTCTTGACCACCTGGAGGAAGAGACTGATCACCGTGCCGGTCGCAAAGACGGCAAGGCCCTGGCGGCCGAGGGTCCGCAGCGGCGCGGCATAGCGCGAGCGGGCGAAATGCAGCATGAGCGGCATGTGCCCGAGCACATAGAACAGCGCCAGCGCATGCAGCAGCCGTGGCAAAGCGAGGAAACTCTTGTCGAACCAGGTGATGTAGAAGGGCGCGCCGGCATCGGCGATCCTTGTCAGCACGCTGCGCCCGGCAGCGCCGACTTCGGGCACTTTCACCCAGAACAGCACGAAGACCAGAAACGCCGCCGCCAGCCCATAGAGCACGCGATTATAAGGGATGAAGACCGAGCGCGCCTTCATCGCCATGCCCGAGAGGAGGCCGGTGACGAACAGGATCTGCCAGGAAAAAGGATTGAAGAACCAGCCGCCCGAATTGGGGAAGTTGGGCAGGTTGATGCGGAATTGCCCGGCCAGCGCCCAGATGGCGATCGACGCCACGAAGGTGATGCGCGGCCAGCGCAGACCGACGAGAATGAAGATCGGCGCAACAAGCAGCAGCACCGCATAGAGCGGCAGGATGTTGAGATAGCCCAATTGGTGGGTCAGCAGCGGAATGCCGATCAGCGATTGCAGCGGATAGCGCAGCACCGGCTCGACATTGTTGGTCATCAAGACGGCCGGCAGGTCGAACCACAGTGCCGCGCCGGCAAAGATGGCAAGGCACAGCATGGTGATGGCGATATGCACGAAATAGAGCTGGCGCGCCCGCGCCCAGACGCGCATCACTGCGCTCCAGAGGCTCCCGCTGCGAAAGGCACCGGAATAGGCGAGGCCTGCCGCCATGCCGGACATGAAGACAAAGGCCTCGGCCGAGTCGGAAAAGCCGAAATTGCGGTTGGTGAAGGTCTCGTAGATCGTGCCGGGCACGTGGTTGATGAAGATCATCACGAGCGCCAGGCCGCGGAACATGTCGAGCCGCGGATCGCGCCCGATCAGCGTGCCGGTCGTATCGTGCGACGGTTGCGGCACGAAGGCCGCCCGAACACCCCGCCAGGAAAGTAGCGGGGAAGAACGGGATGCGCCATCATGCAGCGACATGCGGGGCAGTCCTTGTCAGAGCCGCGGACAGCCGGCTGTCGATGGCAGGTTCACCATTGGTCCAGGCGGCAACAATGGCGCGCTGCTCGACGATGACAGGAGAGGGCGCCGCCTCCATATCGGTGCGGAACAGCCAGGGCCGTTCACGGCGGCTTGGGCGCGAACTGGCCCAGATGAGAAGCGGCGAGGCCATGGCGGGCAGGGTTGCCGGAACCAGCCACAGCGCCGCGCCCGGTGCGGCGGAGAGCATGGCGCCCAGCGCCAGGGCAGCCATGGCGACCATCCACCAGCTGGCCTTCAGCGCAGCGCCGAGCGGCACCAGGGTCTGACCGCGCTGTGTGGCCGGCCAGCCGCCATCGAGCCGCAGCAGCACCTGTGCCACGGCGCGGCTCTGCAGCAGCAGCATGGTGGGCGCAAGCAGCGTCGAGAGCAGGATCTCGCCCACGACGGACAGCAGCACAATGGGCGTGCCGCCGAAACGCCGGTTCTGGCCGTCGACCACGCCGCGAAGAAGGATCAGCAGCTTGGGCAGCACCAGGATCGCCGCGACGCCGACGCCAAGGACCCAGAGCGGCACATCGGACGGCGCAAACCCGGGCAACACGATGGGCAGGTTGGGAAACAGGGCTCCGGCAATGCTGGCCACCAGCAACAGCAGCCAGAGCGGAGAGGCGAGATACGCCATGATGCCCTGGATGAAGGTGAAGCGGCTCCAGGCCTTGAGGCCCGGCGCCGCAATCAGCCGCCCATGCTGAAGGTTGCCCTGGCACCAGCGGCGGTCGCGCTTGGCATATTCGATGAGATTGTCCGGGGCTTCCTCGTAGGAGCCCTTGAGCGCGGCATCGACCTCGACCTTCCAGCCGGCCCGCGACAGCAGCGCGGCCTCGACATAGTCGTGGCTGAGGATATGTCCCCCGAAGGGCGGGGTGCCGGAAAGCTCGGGCAGGCCGCAGCTGGCGGCAAAGGCGCGCATGCGCACCATGGCATTGTGCCCCCAATAGGGACCTTCGCGCCCCTGCATCTGCGCAGCGCCGCGCGCAAAGGTGGGAGACAGATAGGCGGCCGCGAACTGGATCGAGCGGCCGAACAGGGTGCGCGCATTGATGATCGTGGGGACCGTCTGCAACAGCCCCAGTTCCGGATCGGCCTCGAGGCGCTGCGCCATGGCCAGGATCGTCTCGCCTTCCATGAGGCTGTCGGCATCAAGGATCAGCGCGAAATCATAGGCGCCGCCCGAGCGGGAGACGAAATCCTCGATATTGCCGGCCTTGCGCCCGACATTGCGCTCACGCCGGCGATAGAACATCCGCCCAAGGGCCAGCGGTTCGCCGAACAGGCGCTCGAACTGCACCACTTCATCGGCGGCCAGAACCATGTCCTGGGTGTCCGACAGCACGGCAAAATGAAAATGCTCGGCGACGCCCAGACGCACGAGGCTCCGGTTCATTGCCGCGACGCGCGAAAAGGTGGCGGCCGGATCTTCGTTGTAGATCGGCACGAGGATGGCCGTGCGGCTTGACAGGCCTGCGGCGGGAATTGCTTGGGTCCTGCGCTCGGGCGTGAAGACGCCGAGCACCGCGGCAATGCTGCCCCAGACCAGCCAGAAGCCGCTGATGGCGACCAGGGTTGCGCGCAGGATATCGAGCAGGTTAAGCCCGCCTTCCCCCGTAAAGCGCAGGAACAGCCACGCCCCTGCAAGGCTGAGGCCCGCAGCGGCGCACAGGGCAGCGCAGCGAAGGAGCACGGGGCGGAGCATGGGCGGAACCGGTCAGCGGTCCGAAAAGGGCCAGAACCTGGCCCGGATCGCCTCGATCAGCGAACGGCGCGGCTCCAGCCGCTGCTTGGGCATGTGCAGCGGCGCATCGGGCAGCCCGGCCTCGAAGGGGAAGTCGATGGCATGTTTCATGCGGCAGGCCTCCACTGGTAGAGCCAGGTCTCGGTCAGTTTCTTGCCCAGGCCAACGAGATAGGCCTTGAGTTCCAGGGTCGCGCCCGGATCGGCCTCGACATCGAGGACCAGACGCCACACGCCATTGGCATCGATTCGTGACAAAACCGAGGTGCGCAGTGTGCCCCCGCCCACCGTAGCCAGCACGTCGATCGGCGTTCCGGCGGGCAGGTCATCGAGTTCGCCACCCTTGAAATCGACCACGAACTTCCGGAAGCTCGATGAATTCTCGACGCCCGAGACGCCGCCGACCCCGCCGCGGGTCTCGGCGACATGGGCCATGGCCGCATCGTCCTGCGGATCGAGATTGCCCCAGATCAAGCGATACCTGTATTCCCGCTCGTCGCCCGCCAGAGCCGGTTCGGCGGGAATCCAGTAGGCCACGATATTGTCGTCGGCTTCGAGCTTGGCCGGAATTTCGATCAGCCTGACCATGCCCTGGCCCCACTGCCCCTCGGGCTCGACACGGATCGAGGGCCGGCGCTCGTAATGGGCGCCCGCATCCTGATAGGTCTCGAAGTCGCGGCCGCGCTGGTAGAGCCCGAAGGCGCGCGGATTGGTTTCGGCGAGGTAGGAATTGCCCAGCCAGGCGCTGTTGTTGAGCGCCCGCCACATGACCTCGCCGCTTTCGCGTTCGAGCAGCAGCCCGTTGCTGTCATGCACCTGTGGGCGGTAGTCGTCGAAGCCGCCGCGATTGGCCTCGGCGTAAAGGAACATTGAGGTGAGCGGGGCTACACCCAATTCCTTGACGTCGGTGCGGAAATAGAGGCGCGCCGTGACATCCATGACGCTCGCCTGCTCGGCATCGCTGGCCGGCGTGATGGCAAAACGATAGGCGCCGGTGACGCTCGGGCTTTCGAGCGCGGCATAGATGACGAGCGGTGCACCCTCTTCCGGCTTTTCGACATAGAGCTCGGAAAAGTGCGGAAATTCCTCCGGCACGTCGATCCAGGAATTGAGCGCGAGGCCGCGCGCGCTGGCGCCATAGATATTGCCGCGCCCCAGCGCCCGGAAATAGCTGGCGCCAAGGAAGGTGACGAGTTCGTCCAGGGCCTCGGGACGGTTGAGCGGATAATTGATGCGCAGGCCGGCAACCCCGGGAAAGGGTTCGACCGCTGCCGCTGCCGCGCCTACCGCGGCATTGTGATAGTCGAAATCGGCGGGCGCGAAGGCCACCGGGCGGGCAGTGCCGCTCTCGATCTCGAAAACCTTGACCGGCTCGTTGTAGAGCCAGCCCAGGTGAAAGGCCTGCAGGCGATAGCCCGAAGCGTCGTCAGCCCATTTGCTGGCCTCGCCGCGATACTGGATCAGCCGATAGGCGTCGTAGTCGAGATTGCGGAAGGCCTCGGGCATGTCCAGCGTGACCGGCACATGCGGCGCAGCCGCCATCGCCTTGAGGCGCTCGGAAAACCTATCGAAATCGAAAGCGAAACTGTCGGTCTCCTGGGCCAGGAGCGGACGGGTCAGCGATGTGGTCGAGACCAGCAGGAGTGAAAGTCCCAGGCCTGCCAGGACCGTGCGGCGATTTGGCAGGCTGTCGCGATGACGCATCAAGATCGTACCCGTTACAGAACTCGCCCCGTTCTTGGGCAAAGTCGCAACGCCGACTAGATCAAAAAGTTTGCGCATGGGAGCCATGCGCGCCGGGCATGGCAGCGCGATAGCGCGTCACGGGCCTATGCAGCACGTCGCGATGGTCAGGGCTGCGCTTCCATGCGCCCTGCGGCCCTGTCGAAGCCCTGGGAAATGGCATCGCGCATGGCGAGCCGGGCTTGCTCGGGATTACCGTCGCGAATGGCTTCGGCAATCCGGCGATGGACACTCACAGTAACGGCAAGCGCTGCCGGATCGTTCACTGGCGACGAAATCGTGAACGCGGCGGTCAGCGCCATTTCCACGAGCGCGCTGATCGAGGCCATGAAGGGATTGCCCGAGGCTTCGGCGACGGCCTTGTGAAATTCGAGATCGTAGCGCGCGAAGTCGGCCGGTGTTTCCGAGCCGGCCATGCGATCGACCCAGCCGACCAGCGCCGCGGCCGCGTCGGCACTGGAGCGCTCGGCCGCGAGCGCCGCCGCCTCGATCTCGATACCGATGCGCACCTCGGCCAGGCTGCGCAGGAACGACACGTCCGGCCCCAGTTCGAAGAACCAGGCCAGCACGTCGGCATCAAAGAGGTTCCAGCGGTTGCGCGGCAGCACGCGCGTGCCGATGCGCGCCCGCGCTTCGATCAGACCCTTGGCCGCCAGCGTCTTCAGCGCCTCGCGCAGGACGGTGCGCGACACCCCAAAACGGTCGAGCAATTCGCTGTCGGGCGGCAGGATCGCCCCTTGCGCATAGGTGCCCGAAACGATGGCGAGGCCCATCTCCCACAGGACGTCGGAATGCAGGTTCCGCGCCGGACTGCGGCCGGAAAGCGCGGCGATGAGATCGCCCGAATGTCGTGCCCGTCCGCCCGACCTGTCCATCGCCATTCCATTTCCCGTATCGTTCGCCCGACCTTAAGCACAGGCAAATAAGTATGACAATAACACCATGGTCCACGAGGCTGGACAGTGCGCGCCGCGCCGCGCCATGGTGCGCCCTGCCTCTTACCGGATTCGCGACGCAAGGATTTTCCGCCATGACCAGTTCCGCACCCATCGACGCCGTGCTCGCCCAGGTGGATTCGGGGCTCGATGGCAGCCTGGAGCGGCTGTTCCATCTCTTGCGCATCAAGTCCATCTCGACCGACCCCGCCTATGCCGCCGAGTGCCGGAAGGCGGCCGACTGGATCGCTGCCGAACTCAATGGGCTCGGCTTTGACGCCTCGGCCCGTCCGACCCCCGGCCATCCTGTGGTGGTGGCGCACGGTCCGGCTCAGGACGGGCCGCATGTGCTGTTCTATGCCCATTACGACGTGCAGCCGGTCGATCCGCTCAACCTCTGGCACACCGACCCCTTCGAGCCGCAGATCGTGGAAAAGGACGGCCGCAAGATCATCGTGGCGCGCGGTGCTTCCGACGACAAGGGCCAGATGCTGACCTTCATCGAGGCCTGCCGCGCCTGGAAGACGGCCACCGGTTCGCTGCCGGTGCGCGTGTCGCTGATGCTCGAGGGCGAGGAGGAAAGCGGCGGCAAGAACCTGCCGCCCTTCATGAAGGCCAATGCCGAAGAACTGAAGGCTGATATCGCGCTGGTCTGCGACACTGACATGTGGGATCGCCAGACCCCCTCGATCACCACCATGCTGCGCGGCCTCGTCGCCGACGAGATCGTGGTGACGGCGGCCGACAAGGACCTCCATTCGGGCATGTTCGGCAATGCCGCGCGCAACCCCAACCAGGTGGTGGCCGACATTATCGCCAGCCTCCGCGCCCCCGACGGCACGGTCACCCTGCCCGGCTTTTACGACGACGTGGCCGAGATTTCTCCCGAACTCAAGGCGCAGTGGCAGGGCCTGGGCTTCGACGAAAAGGCATTCCTCGGCGCAGTGAACCTGTCGACGCCGGCCGGCGAGGCGGGCCGCTCGGTGCTCGAAATGCTCTGGGCCCGCCCCACCTGCGAAATCAACGGCATGATCGGGGGCTATACCGGCGACGGGTTCAAGACCGTCATCCCCGCCAAGGCGTCGGCCAAGATTTCCTTCCGCCTCGTTTCCGGCCAGAAGCCGGACAAGGTTCGCGCCGCCTTCCGCGCCCATGTCGAGGCCATGCTGCCGCCCGATTGCACGGTGGAATTCATTCCCCATGGCGGCTCGCCGGCCATTACCGTCCCGGCCGATGGCGAGTTCCTGCGCCAGGCTCTGGCCGGCCTGACCGACGAATGGGGCAAGCAGGCGGTCATCACCGGCTCGGGCGGCTCGATCCCGGTCGTGGGCGAGTTCAAGTCCATCCTCGGGCTCGATACGCTGCTGATCGGCTTTGCCCATGTGGACGACCAGATCCACTCCCCCAACGAGAAATACGATCTCGAAAGTTTTCATCGCGGCATCAGGAGCTGGGTGCGAGTGCTCGGCGCACTGGCGGCCTGACCCGTTGGTTTTTGAGCCCTCATGGTGAGGTGCGGAGCGTCAGCGTAGCCTCGAACCACGGGGGCGGGTGAGTGGAGGTGCTGGCGGCTTAGACGCAGCCCGCGTGGCTCCATCGTCCCCTCTCCCTTGAGGGGAGGGGCCTTGAGAGCGAGCGTTAAAACACCGCCAGCGCCACGATCCCCAGCACCGCCGGCACCGTCTGGATAAGCAGGATCTTCCGGCTCTTGGTCGTCACCGCGCCGACAATGCCGGCCACGGCCACGCAGGCGAGGAAGAACAGCGCGATCTGCCAGCGCGTCGTCGGGTCGGGATGGACGAGGCTCCAGATGAGCCCGGCCGCCAGGAACCCGTTATAAAGCCCCTGATTGGCCGCCAGCACCTTGGTAGCCCTGGCAAAGTCCGGCGCCAGCCCGAAGGCCTTCTGTCCGCGCGGTGTGTCCCACCAGAGCATTTCGAGCAGCATGATGTATATATGGATCAGCGCCACGAGCGCGATCAAAACGAAGGCAATGGCGTCGCTCATGCGTCCACCGCCACGTCCAGAGCCAGTTCCACCATGTCTTTGAGCGAAGTCTGCCGCGCCTCGGCGTCGATCTCCTCATGGGTGATGAGGCAATCGGTCATGGTGCAGATGGTCAGCGCCCTGACCCCGAACCGCGCCGCCAGCGTATAGAGCGCCGCCGCCTCCATCTCGACGCCGATCACCCCATGCTCTGGCAGCTTGTCGTAACCGGCAAAACCATCGGCATGATAGAAAATGTCCGAGGAGAGCATGTTGCCCGCGTGGTATCTGAGCCCCCGCGCATCGGCCTTGTCGGCCGCCGAGCGCAACAGGCCGAAATCGGCGATGGGCGCGAAACTGAACGGCCCGAACCGCCCCTTGACGATGGAGCTGTCGGTCGAGGCCCCCTGCGCCAGGATCACGTCACGCACTTTGACCTTGGCATTGAGCCCGCCGCAGGTGCCCACCCGGATCAGCGATTTGGCGCCATAGACGTTGATCAGCTCATGCACATAGATGGCGAGCGAGGGTTGCCCCATGCCCGAGGCCTGAACCGAAACCGGCCTGCCCTTCCATCTGCCGGTATAGCCAAGGCAATTGCGCACCGAATTGACTTGTCTTGCGTCTTCGAAAAAGGTTTCTGCAATCCACTTGGCCCGAAGCGGATCGCCCGGCAGCAGCACCGCCTCGGCATAATCGCCCGGCTTGGCGTGATTGTGCGGTGTGGTCATGGCGCGCCTTCCAGATTTGTCTTTCCGGTCAGATCATTGCCACCCGCCTCCGCCATTGACAATCCCGGGCCGGGAACCGGGCCGCGCCCCCATGCGCTATTGTCTTGACGGCCCGGCGCTCCGGCTCCATTTACGGCCCGCCGCAACACCGAAAGGCAGGAACATGGTCGCAAAGATCTTCATCGATGGCGAAGCCGGAACCACGGGTCTGCAGATCCGCGAGCGCCTCGCCGGTCGCCGCGATCTCGAAGTCATGTCCATTGCCCAGGACAAGCGCAAGGATCAGGACGAACGCAAGCGCCTGCTCAACGCCGCCGACATCGCTATTCTCTGCCTGCCCGACGACGCGGCAAAGGAAAGCGTGCGGCTCATCGAGAACGACACGACCCGCGTCATCGACGCCTCGACCGCCCATCGCGTGGCCGAGGGCTGGGCCTATGGCTTTGCCGAAATGGACTCCGGCCAGACCGAGGAGATCGCCAAGGCCCGCTATGTCGCCAATCCCGGCTGCTGGCCGCAGGGCCTGATCGCCGCCGCCCGCCCGCTGGTCGAGGCGCGGCTGTTGCCGGGCGACTATCCGCTCTCCTATCACGGCATTTCCGGCTATTCCGGCGGCGGCCGCCAGATGATCGAGGAATATGAGGCGCCCGGCATGGTGGCCAGCCAGTACATGCCCTATGCCTTGACCTTCCTCCACAAGCACCTGCCCGAAATGCAGACCTATGGAAAGCTCAACCGCCCGCCGCTCTTCGAGCCGGTCGTGGGTAATTTCGCCCAAGGCATGACCACGTCCCTGCCGCTCCATCTCGACATGGTCGCCGATATCCCGACCGGCAAGGAACTGCATGCGGCCCTCAGCGATTTCTACGCCGCCATTCAGCAGAGCTTCGTCAAGGTCGCGCCCTATGACCCGACCCTGGGCAAATCCGCCGCCCTCGACCCGCAGGCCCATAACGGCACCAATACGCTGACCCTGCATGTCTTTGCCAATGACGAGACCAACCAGGCCGTCATCGCCGCCGTCTACGACAATCTCGGCAAGGGCGCCTC
>PJUF01000166.1_pt1 | contig 57779 bp, 55 predicted proteins | sample 1512191 | NCBI WGS metagenome assembly PJUF01 (sample SAMN08177673, study PRJNA422409) | Feces metagenome, whole genome shotgun sequencing project. | isolation source: Chicken feces (3) enriched on wood chips | host: Gallus gallus | place: USA: Madison | collected 2015-01-15 | reverse complement strand
GACGGTCATATTCAGCCATTCTTTGGTTCCCTTTCCCAAAAATCAGTTGCGGTCTTTCCACCGCCGGGGGCATTGGCACTGCCACTTGCGCAGGAATATGGGGACGGTGGCCTTGATTGACAAGGACAATCGGTCCCCTGCGACACCAGGACTGGTCCGATAAAGTGTTTGTGTTAGGCTCGACTGTGCGAATCGTGCCGAATGCAGCGTGACGCCCGATGTCCCCGACCGGGGTCGGGCAGAAGCGATGCCAGAACAAGAGCTTGAAGCGCGGAGCCGGTCGAGCCGGTTCCACCCGCCGCTTCGGTGCCAGGGAGGCTCATCATGCCCCGGCTTTTCACCGGCCTCGAAATCCCTTCAGACATCGGCTTTGCCCTGTCGCTCAAGCGCGGCGGTCTTTCCGGTGCGCGCTGGATCGATCCGGAAAACTATCACATCACGCTGCGTTTCATCGGCGATGTCGACGGGCATGTGGCCGACGATGTCGCCGACAGTCTCGACCGGCTCAGCCATTCGCTGCAGTTTCCGGTGCGCCTCACCCATCTTGGCAGCTTTGGTGGCGACAAGCCGCGGGCGCTCTATGCCGGGGTCGAGCCATCGGAAATGCTCAACCGCCTGCAGGCAGCGCAGGAGCGCATGCTGCAAAAGGCCGGTCTGGCGCCCGAAGGTCGCAAATTCGTACCCCATGTCACGCTTGCCCGACTGCGCGGCACCTCGGCCGAAGAACTGGCGCGCTTCATGGCCGAGGCAGCCCGTTTCGAGCCGCTCAGTTTCGTGCCGGCGCGTTTCGTGCTGTTCTCGAGCCGGGATTCGGTGGGCGGGGGACCGTATCTGGTGGAACAGAGCTATCCGCTCGCGGCCTGATCACTGCCTTGTTAGGACGAGCTTAACCCTTTGAGGCCAAGACCGGGCCTGCATGTCGCCCGGTGCCCAAATCCCGCCGCCTTTGGCTTTCATTTGAGACAAAAGCTCGACAGTTGCAGGCGGGGGCCAGCGGGTTTTGACACCTTGGTAACCATGTTCGGGGCAAACTGGACGGGCAGAACGCCCCACGAACGGCAAGACAAGAGGAAGAATTGGCGATGACGACGAAAACCGGTGGCCTTGTATTCGGGCTCGCGGTGGCGACGGTCATGGCTCTGGCGCCCGCCGCGCAGGCGCAGCAGGCCACCGAGCTCGGCACCTTCAATGCCTGGTCGGCCTATACGGCCTCCGACCAGAGCGGACAGCTCTGCTTCATCATTGGCGAACCGCAGTCGAGCGAACCGGCGGGCGCCAATCGCGACCCGATCAAGTTCCTGATCGTGCACCGCAAGGGCATGGGTTCCAAGAACGAAGTGCAGACCCAGATCGGCTATCCCTATAACAGCAGCGACGCAAAGGCCGCGGTTGCGGTCGATGGCAAGAGCTATGTCATGGCCGCACGCGGCTCGACGGCCTGGCTGGCTTCGAGCAGCGACGAGCCCGCTTTCGTCTCCGCCTTCAAGGCCGGATCGCAGATGGTGGTGCGCGGCACGAGCCAGCGTGGAACCAATACGGTGGATACCTATTCCCTGTCCGGTGCAACGGCTGCGATGAACGCCATCGACGCCGCCTGCCAGTAAGGGGCTTGCCCCCCGCTCGTCATCATCTGTAACTGGGCGCCGGGCCATGCGGTCCGCCGCCCGGTGCCGCCAAGAGTGCAAGACCACATGATCCGATTTGCCCCCCTCCCGCTCGCCGTTTTGCTGACGTTTGCCGCGCTTCTGCCGGCCCAGGCTCAGTCGGCGCGGGTGCTGGGCGATTTCCGCGACTGGTCGAGCTATGCCGCCGACGATGGTGGCGGCACGGTCTGCTTTGCCATGACAAGGCCCAAGACCACCGAGCCGACGCCCGAGAGCTACGGCGAAGCCTATCTCTACATCACCAACCGCCCCGGCGAGGACGTGGTGAACGAGTTCAACGTGGTCGCCGGCTACACTTTCCAGACCGGCTCCATGGCCTCGGCCAATGTCGGCGGTCAGAACTTTGCGCTCTTCACGCAGAACGACGCCGCCTGGCTCGACGATGCCGCCCAGGCCGCCAATCTGGCTGCGGCGATCCGCTCGGGCTCGACCGTCACCATTACCGGCACCGCGGCCAGCGGCACGCAGATCGTCCAGTCCTATTCGCTGTCCGGCGCCACTGCCGCGCAGCAGGCCATCGGCGCCGAGTGCTGACGAGCCTGTTTCCGGCCTATCCGGCCTTCCCTTATTGCCCGGCCTGATCGGGCAATCCATCTCGCCCAGGCGTGGGCCATCGGGCGACTTCTGGTCGTGACGGCGCTGAGAGATTTGCCAAGCCGCCATCGCAACCCCGCCTCCCACCAGCGTGACTTTGCCTAAAGCGCAGGCTTGTGCTAAATGCGCCCACTTCCCGCATTGCCGAGCCCCGTTGCGCCCATGTCCATCGCGCTGAATCTTGACCATTCGACCGCCATCCGACCGGCCTCTGCCGCCCGGCCGTCCCTGATCGGCCTTTCCAAGGCTGCTCTTGCCGAGGCGCTGGTCAACCACGACGTCGTCAGCGAGAAGGAAGGCCGGATGCGGGCCAGCCAGCTCTGGAACTGGCTCTATGTCAACGGCGTCACCGATTTTGACCGCATGACCAACGTGGCCAAGCCGGTGCGCCAGAAGCTGGCCGATACGTTCAATCTCGATCGTCCCGAAATCGTCACCGAACAGGTCTCTGTCGATGGCACCCGCAAGTGGCTGTTCCGCTTCCGCGATCCGCAGAACCCCAATATGCCGGCGGTCGAAGTCGAAACGGTCTACATCCCCGAAAGCGACCGCGGCACGCTCTGCGTTTCCTCGCAGGTGGGCTGCACGCTCACTTGCTCCTTCTGCCATACGGGCACGCAGAAGCTCGTCCGCAACCTGACGGCCGGCGAAATCCTGGGACAGATCCTGATGGCGCGCGAGCGTCTCGGCGATTTCCCGGGCGGGTCGCGCCCAGATGACGGGGGCCTCGTGCCGGGCGGGGAAAGTCGCGCCATCACCAATATCGTGATGATGGGCATGGGCGAGCCGCTCTACAATTATGACAACGTCAAGCAGGCGCTGCTGATTGCTTCGGCCGGCGATGGCATGTCCATCTCCAAGCGCCGCATCACGCTCTCGACCTCGGGCGTCGTGCCCTATATCGAGCCCACCGGGCGCGAGATCGACGTCATGCTGGCCATTTCGCTCCATGCAGTGCGCGACGATTTGCGCGACGTGCTGGTGCCGATCAACAAGAAGTGGCCGCTCAAGGAGCTGCTCGAGGCCTGCAAGAATTATCCGGGGCTTTCGAACGCGCGCCGCATCACCTTCGAATATGTCATGCTCGACGGCATCAATGACAGCGATGCCGAGGCACGCGAACTGGTGCGGCTGCTGGCGGGCATTCCTGCCAAGATCAACCTCATCCCGTTCAATCCCTGGCCCGGTTCGAACTACGGCACCTCGCCGAGCTCGCGAATCGAGCGCTTCGCCGACATCGTCAACCGCGCCGGCTATGCCTCGCCGGTCCGCACCCCGCGCGGCCGCGACATCTTTGCCGCCTGCGGGCAGTTGAAGAGCGAGAGCGAACGGATCAGCAAGAAAGACCGCGACGCTCTCCTGGCGCTGTGAAGCCGTCGGCCCGCAAGGTCGAAGACGCCATCGCTGCAGCCGAAGCGGCTGCGGCCCGCCGGGCGCCGGCAATCTGCCCACTCTGCGACAGGCCCATTCCACCCGAAGCGAAATCGAGCCGCCATCACCTGACGCCCCGCCTCAAGGGTGGCACGCACAAGGGCACGGTGCGCCTCCACCAGATTTGCCACAGCGCCATCCATGCCCGGTTTTCCGAAACGGAATTGGCAACCCGCCTGGCCGATATCGAAAGCCTCAGGGCCGATCCCGAGATCGCGTCGTTCATCAACTGGGTCCAGGACAAGCCGCCGACCTTCCACGCACCGACTCGGATGACGAAAGAGCGTCGGCAAACACGCAAGCAACAGTGATCCCCTCTCCCCCTTGTGGAAGAAGGTGCCCAAGGGGCGGATGAGGGGTTTTCGTGTAAAGGGGACGTTCGGCGAGAAAGCCGCTACTCTCCCGCCACCCATTGCAGCGCCCAGCGGCCTTGGCCGCCGTCGCCGAGGATCCTGCCGAGTTCGGGCAGCAGCATCCGCATTTCCTCTTCCAGCACATAGGGCGGGTTGACCACGATCATGCCGGTGCCATAGAGGCGCGGCGGCTGGGAGGAGGGGCGGATCGTGAGTTCGATCCTGAGGATTTTCGGGATACCGGTGGCCTTGAGGGCTTTCACAAAGCGCTCGACCTCTTCCATCTCCTTGATCGGATACCAATAGGCATAGGTGCCGCCGGGCCAGCGTTGGTGACCCTGGACCAAGCTCTTGACCATGCGATCGAACTCGCCCTTTTCCTCGAAGGGTGGATCGACCAGCACCAGCCCGCGCTTTTCCTTGGGCGGCAGGTGGGTGCCGAAAATCTTCCAGGCATCGAGTTCGGTGATACGGGTCCGGAAGTCGCCGGCGAAGTTTTCCCTGAGGCGATCGGCGTCGATGGGATGGAGCTCAAAGCCCATCAGTCGGTCCTGATCGCGCAGCATATGCCTGACTATGAAGGGCGAGCCTGGATAGTAGCGGAGCGCGCCGTCCGGGTTCTGCGCCCGCACCGCGCCGAGATAGGGCTCCAGCAGATCAGACACACGGTCGGGAAGTTTCACGTGAATCAGCCGGCCGATCCCGTCCTGCCATTCTCCGGTCTTTTCGGCCTGGTCTCCGAAGAGATCGTAGATGCCAAGCCCAGCATGCGTATCGAGCACGCGGAAGGCGGCGTCCTTCCTCATCAGATAGGCCAGGATGCGGGTGAGGATGATGTGCTTGACCACATCGGCAAAATTGCCGGCGTGGAAGGCGTGGCGATAATTCATGGCGACCCCTGCCGTTCTGCTAGTGCCGCGCCTGCGCCGTCAGGATGGTCGCGGCAAAGGCGGTAAAGATGGCGGCGAAGCTCCAGTTGAGCAGGCGCTCGACCCAGATCGAACGCTTGAAGGCAGCCGCCAGCCAGTCGGCGGCCAAGACAGTCACAAGGCCCAGCGGGATGGACAGAGCGACGAACTCAAAACCGAGGAAAAACAGCTTGCCGGTGGCACCGGGATCGTGGGCATCGACGAACTGGGGCAGGAAGGTCACGAAGAACAGCACCACCTTGGGATTGAGCAGGTTGATGCCGATGCCGGTCATGAAACTCTGGCGAACGGTGGGCCGCTTCTGCGATGCCTGGGCGATGCGCAGCCCGCCGCCATGCACGATGGCCTGATAGGCCAGCCAGAGCAGGTAAAGGGCGCCGACGATCTTGAGCGCCAGAAAAAGGGGCGGTGCCGCGATAATGAGCACGGAAATGCCGAGGGCGACAAGCGTGGTATGCACCAATATGCCGGCCATGGCGCCGAACATGGCCGCCAGCCCGTGGCTGCGGCCGTAGTTGATCGCCCGGCTGAGCTGCAGCGCCATGTCGGGCCCCGGCGTGATCGCCAGGACCACGGTGGCCAGTGCGAAAGCAAGGATGACGCTGAGATCGGGAATAAAGACGGGCATGAAGGGCTCAAGAATCTTGCGCGCGGACAATTGCACCAAAGCGCGACCCTGACTAGGGTGCGCCCGATTTCCGGCCCGGCGCGGCCCTCTTTCGAGACGAAACAATGGCGAATGACATCAAGAAGGTCGTGCTGGCCTATTCCGGCGGGCTCGACACCTCCATCATCCTCAAATGGCTGCAGGAAACCTATGATTGCGAAGTCGTGACCTTCACGGCCGATCTGGGGCAGGGCGAGGAGCTGGAGCCAGCCCGCAAGAAGGCCGAGATGTTCGGCATCAAGGATATCCGCATCGAGGACCTGCGCGAGGAATTCGTGCGCGACTTCGTCTTCCCGATGTTTCGCGCCAATACGGTCTATGAGGGCCAGTATCTGCTCGGCACCTCGATCGCCCGCCCGCTGATCGCCAAGCGGCTGGTCGAAATCGCCCAGGAAACCGGGGCCGACGCCATTTCCCATGGCGCCACCGGCAAGGGCAATGACCAGGTGCGGTTCGAATTGACCGCCAATGCGCTAGACCCTGCCATCAAGGTCATCGCCCCCTGGCGGGAATGGGATTTGAGGAGCCGCACCCAGCTGCTCGACTATGCCGAGCGCAACCAGATCCCGATCGCCAAGGACAAGCGCGGCGAAGCCCCGTTCTCTGTCGATGCCAATCTGCTGCACACCTCGTCCGAAGGCATGGTGCTCGAAGACCCCGGCGTACCCTTTCCCGACTATGTGCCGCAGCGCACCGTCGATCCGGAAAAGGCGCCCGACACGCCCGAAATCATCACCATCGGCTATGAGAAGGGCGACCCGGTCTCGGTCAATGGCGAGACTCTCTCGCCGGCCGCACTCCTCACCAGGCTCAATGAACTGGGCGGCAAGCATGGCGTGGGCCGGCTCGACCTCGTCGAAAACCGTTTTGTCGGCATGAAGTCGCGCGGCCTCTACGAGACCCCCGGCGGCACCATCCTGCTCGCCGCCCATCGCGGCATCGAATCCATCACGCTCGATCGCGGCGAAGCCCATCTCAAGGATGAGCTGATGCCAAAATATGCCGAGCTCATCTATAACGGCTTCTGGTTCTCGCCAGAGCGCGACATGCTGCAGGCACTGATCGACAAGAGCCAGGCCTATGTCACCGGCGAAGTGACGGTGAAGCTCTACAAGGGTTCGGCCAGCGTCATCGCCCGCACGTCGCCCCATAGCCTCTATTCGATGGACCTCGTGACCTTCGAAGAGGGCGCAGTGGCCTATGACCACAAGGACGCCGCCGGCTTCATCCGCCTCAATGGTTTGCGGCTCAAGACCTGGGCGGCCCGCAACCGCAAGGCCGGCTTCTAGTGGCCCCGGGGGCGGGCTCCGGCCCGCTCCCCTTGGAAGAGCGCGCGCCCATGGCCGGTCGCATCGTCATTCTCAACGGGGCGCCGCGGTCGGGCAAGTCCACCTTGGCGCGCGCCGTTCAGCAGGACGTGCCGGGCCGCTGGGTCAATTGGGGCGTCGATGCCTTCAATGCCACCCTGCCGGCCGCACTGATGCCGGGCATCGGGCTTCGGCCCGGCGGCGAGCGGCCCGATCTCGAGCCCGATGTGGCGCGGCTTTACGGCGTCTTCTTCGCCCATATGGCCCACCTTGCCCGCGAGGGTTTCGATGTCGTTGCCGATCTGGGCCTGCACCGGTCCTATGCCGGGCCTCTCGATCCGATGGCCATTCTCGCGCGCGAACTGGCGGACCTGAAGCCCGTAACTGTCGCGGTCGATTGCGCTCTCGACATCATCATGGCGCGGCGCAATGCCGACCCACAAGGCGGCTTCTATCTCGGCGGCGTGGACGTGCCAGAGCCGGTGGGGCGCTGGCAGGTGGCGGTCCATGCCGGAATGGCCTATGATCTGCGTCTCGACATGGGCATGCTGCCGCCCGGAACGGGCGCCGCGCTGGTCGCCCGCGCCGTTCACGAAATCGATTCAGACCGTTCCATTTAATCGGGCGTTAAGCCGGCGCCACTAGCGTTCCGCCAGCGTCGCGAAATGGCTCTTTGGGGATGGGGTTGCATGCGGACGGATGACGTCGGCAAGTTTGGGGAAGTTGCCGAGGCTCTGCTCCTCGATGCTGCGCTTGAAAGCATCCCATACGGTTTTTGCGTGTGGTCGCCGCAGTTCCGGCTCCTGATGTGGAACAAGCATTACCGCGACTTTTATGGCTTTTCCGAGGACGCCATTCATCGCGGCATGACGCTTGAAGACGTGGTGCATCTCTCGGCGCGACTGGGCAACCATCCGGGGCAGAGTGCGGACCAGTTCTACGAACATTATACCAGCGAGCTCCTGGCCAATCGCCACGGCGCGCGCCGCAAGGCCCAGGAAACTGTGGCAGGCGGGCGGATTATCGAGACCGCGCATGTCTATTCGGAAAAGCTCGGCTGGGTCGTCACCCACGAGGACATTACCGACGAGATCGCGCGCTCGGAAAGCCAGCAGAAGCGCAAGCTCGAACTTGAGCGGCAGAACATCCGGCTCGACGCGGCAGTCAACAATATCTCGATTGGCCTGTGCATGATGGATGCGCGGGGGCGCCTCGTCATCTGCAACGAGCCCTATGCGCGCATCTACAATCTGCCTATCGAACTCTTGAAGCCGGGCAGCCAGCTCGAGGACATCCTGGCGCATCTCTTCGACCAGGGCATGTCGACCGGCGGCACCAAGGAGGATTACATCGCCTGGCGCCGCGAGGTCATCTCGCGCCGCGAATATGGCAAGAACATCCACGAGCTCAACGGCCGCACCATCCTCATGCAGCATCATCCGATGAAGGATGGCGGCTGGGTCTCGACCCATGAGGACATCACCGAGCAGCGCCAGGCCGAGGCGCGCATCCAGCATCTGGCGCGCCACGATGCTCTGACCGACCTGCCCAACCGCATCGAGTTTCTCGAACAGATGGCGCGGGCGGAAGCGGCGCTCAAGCGCGACGAAATGGCAGCGGTGCTCTACATCGACCTCGACCATTTCAAGGCCGTCAACGATACGCTCGGCCATGCGGTGGGCGACGAGGTGATCAAGCAGGCCGCAGTGCGCCTCTGGGGCACGACGCGCGAAACCGATCTCCTGGCGCGGCTGGGTGGCGACGAATTTGCGCTGCTGCTGCGTCCGATCGATGGCATCGACCTTGCCGCCAAGGTTGCCGACCGCATCGTCAAGGCCATGCGGGCACCGATGAATATCGGCGGCCAGCAGATCGAGATCGGCGCGTCGGTGGGCATTGCCGTGGGTCCGGGCGATGGCACCACGACCGACCAGCTGGTCAAGAATGCCGACCTTGCCCTCTATAAGGCCAAGAGCGAAGGCCGCTCGACCTACCATTTCTTCGAAACCGGCATGGATGCCGAATTGCAGCAGCGCCGCTCCATCGAAGCGGGCCTCAGGCTTGCCATGCAGCGCGAAGAGCTGCGCCTGATGTTCCAGCCGCTACTGTCGCTGGCGGAAAACCGCGTCACCTGCGTCGAGGCGCTGCTGCGCTGGGACCATGACGATCGCACCATCTCGCCGGTGGAATTCGTCCCCGTGGCCGAGGAAACCGGGCTCATCGTGCCGATCGGGGAATGGGTGCTGCACGAGGCCTGCCGGACCGCCGCCGGCTGGCCGGGCGAGGTGCGGGTGGCGGTCAATCTCTCTCCGGTACAGTTCCGTAACAAGGACCTCGTGGGCCAGGTCAAGTCGGCGCTGAGCGAAGCGGGCCTTTCGCCCACGCGGCTCGAGCTCGAAATCACCGAAAGCCTCATTCTGGCCGAGAGCGAAAGCACGATCGCGGCCTTGCACGAATTGCGCAGCATGGGTGTGCGCATTTCCATGGACGATTTCGGCACCGGCTATTCGTCGCTGAGCTATCTGCGCTCCTTCCCCTTCGACAAGATCAAGATCGATCGCTCCTTCATGCGCGATCTGACGACGCGCGACGATAGCCAGGCGATCATCAGGGCCGTCATCGGCCTCGGGCAATCGCTGGGCATGACGACGACCGCCGAAGGCATCGAAACCGAGGAACAGCTGGCCATGGTGCGCGAACACGGCGTGTCGGAGGTGCAGGGCTTCCTGTTCTCGCCCCCGCTCAAGCCCAAGCCGCTGTCCGATCTGCTGCGATCCCATGCGGCCAAGGTGCAGCCGAGCCGCAAGGCGTCCTGAGGCCGAGGAGAGCCGTGGCCGGGCCGGTTGGCGATCCGGCGCGCGCATACGGTAAAGCCTGGCCAAAGGTTTCGCGGCTTCTTGGCCAGTTTGCAGACGTGATCGAAAACTCTCTCCGCGCGGCAGCGTAGCTGTATTCGAAGGCCATTCGACCAGCATGCAGGCAGCCGCCTGCCAATCGGAGAAAGTGCATGACCCTACATGATCCGTCGCGCCGTCGCCTGCTCAAGTGGACGGGCGCCGCAGGCACCATCGCAGTCGCTGGCGCGCTGCTCCCCAATTTCGGCCTGAGTGCTGCGCTCGCCGCAGAGCTCGGCGATGGGGATATCGGCGTCCTCAACTATGCCTATGCCCTCGAACAGCTTGAAGCCGCCTTCTATACGCAGGTGCTCGATAACCCGTTCGGCGAAATGCAGGTCAATGACGAGCGCATCCTGCGCCAGATCCGCGATCACGAGATTGCCCACCGGGATTTTCTCAAGGGCGCACTGGGCCGCAATGCCATTCCCGCCCTTGAGGTGGATTTCTCGTCGGTCAATTTCGCCAGCCGCCAGAGCGTACTCGGCACTGCCGACGTTTTCGAAAACCTCGGTGTGGCTGCCTATAACGGCGCCGGGCAGCTGATTTCCAATCCCGATTATCTGGTCGCGGCCGGTTCGATCGTGTCGATCGAGGCCCGCCATGCCGCCGCGATCGCGGATTTGTTGCGCCCCTTCAGCGCGGAAGCGGCCGGGCGAGGCAATGTCGATCATCGCGGGCTCGATAAGGCCTTGCGGCCTTCGCAGGTGCTCAAGGCTGCCGGACCCTTTGTGGTCACACCCGTCACCGCTGCCACGCTGCCGTAAGGAGGCACGAAATGACCCAGGAACAGACCATTCTGTCCGCCATCGAACCGGAAGTGGCCGATCGCATTGCCATGGGCCGGCGCGAGCTCTTCACCCGCTATGCCAAGGCGGGCGGCATGCTGGCCAGCGCGCCGCTTGTCGTTGCCATGGCATCCAACCAGGCCTTCGGTCAGTCGCTGCCCAGCCAGGTGGTCGATGTGCTCAACTTTGCCCTGACGCTCGAATATCTCGAGGCCGCCTTCTACGATCAGGGCAACAAGTCAGGGATCATTCCCGCGCAATACAAGGCGGTGTTCCGGACCATCGGTCAGCATGAAGATGCACACGTGAAGCTGCTCAAGGGTGTACTGGGCTCGGCGGCCGTAGCAGCGCCTGCCGTCGATTTCACCGCCGGCGGCAAATATGCCGACGTGTTCGAGAATTTCGACACCTTCCTCGCGCTCAGCCAGACCTTCGAGGATCTGGGTGTGGCCGCCTATAAGGGCCAGGCCGGCAATCTGATGGGATCGGGCGAGATCCTCACCGTGGCCCTGCAGATCCATTCGGTAGAAGCGCGTCATGCTTCGGAAGTGCGCCTTATCGGCCTTAAATTCGGCTGGGACAGCGCTTTCGACAAGCCCATGAGCAAGAGTGCCGTGCTGGCTGCGGCGACACCCTTCCTCGCCTGAGCGGCCGCGCTCCTGCCATCCGCCGCGCCCCCGCCCGGGGCGCGGCGTCGTCGTGTCGGCCCGGATGCAGGACGGCCCTGCATCCCCTGCGCTTGTGGAAAAGCCCGTTCTGCTGTAAGGCAGCGCCAAATGTGTCCCAACCGGGTTTTCTTCGGGCCGGACGCCCTGTTTATTCCTGCATGGTTCAGCCGTTTGCCGCCGCCCTTCGCGGCCCAAGGTATTGGGATCATGCCAAAGAGGCCTGACCCACTTATGTCCCTGCGCAATATCGCCATCATCGCTCACGTTGACCACGGCAAGACCACGCTGATCGACGTCCTGCTCAAGCAGTCCGGCTCCTTCCGCGAAAACGAACGCGTCGAAGAGCGCGCCATGGACAGCAACGATATCGAGCGCGAGCGCGGCATCACCATCCTGGCCAAGGTGACCTCCCTCCTGTGGAAGGACACCCGCATCAATATCGTCGACACGCCCGGCCACGCCGACTTCGGCGGTGAAGTCGAGCGCATCCTCTCCATGGTCGATGGCGTGGTGATCCTCGTCGACGCGGCCGAAGGCCCGATGCCGCAGACCAAGTTCGTGCTCGGCAAGGCGCTGGCCCAGGGCCTCAGGCCCATCGTGGCCATCAACAAGATCGACAAGTCCGACGAGCGGCATCTCGAAGTGCTCGAGGAAATTTTCGACCTCTTCATCGCGCTCGATGCCTCGCCCGAACAGCTCGACTTTCCTGTGCTCTACGGTTCGGCCAAGCAGGGCTGGATGGCGCTCGAGCCCGAAGGTCCCAAGGAAACCCTGGCGCCGCTGCTCGACAAGGTCGTCGAACACGTGCCCGAGCCGGCCGTGGAAGAGGGCGCCTTCCGCATGCTGGTCACCACCATCGAGCGCAACCCGTTTCTCGGCCGCATCCTCACCGGTCGCATCACCTCCGGTTCGGTCAAGGCCAACGATCCGATCCACACGCTCAATCGTGAAGGCAAGGAAGTCGAAAAGGGCCGCGTCTCCAAGGTCCTGGCGTTCCGCGGCCTCGAGCGTACTCCGGTCGATGTCGGTGAGGCGGGCGATATCGTCGCCATTGCCGGTCTCGTGACCTCGACCGTGGCCGATACGCTCTGTGCCACTTCGGTCACTAAGCCCATCGCCGCCAAGCCCATCGATCCGCCGACCCTGTCGGTCACCTTCCGCATCAATGACGGTCCGCTGGCCGGCCGCGAGGGCGACAAGGTGCAGTCCCGCGTCATCCGCGAGCGCCTGATGCGCGAAGCCGAGGGCAATGTGGCCATCCGCGTCACGCCCGGCGACGATAACGACTCCTACGACGTTGCCGGTCGCGGCGAATTGCAGCTCGCCGTGTTGATCGAAAACATGCGCCGCGAAGGCTTCGAGCTGACCATCGGCCGCCCCAAGGTGCTGATGCAGGATATCGACGGCGTCCGCCACGAGCCCATCGAAGAAGTCATCATCGACGTCGATGACGAGCATACCGGTACCGTCGTCCAGAAGCTCACCGAGCGCAAGGGCGAATTGACCGACATGCGCCCCTCCGGCGTCGGCCGCACCCGCATCCAGCTGCTGGTCCCGACCCGCTCGCTGATCGGCTACCAGCCCGAATTGCTCTCCGACACCCGCGGCACGGCGATCTTCAACCGCCTGTTCCACTCTTTCGTCCCCTACAAGGGCGAACTGCCGGGCCGCCGCACCGGCGTGCTCATCTCCAACGGCACCGGCCAGTCGGTGGCTTTTGCGCTCTGGAATCTCGAAGACCGCGGTCCGATCATGATCGATGCCGGCGTCGACATCTATGAAGGCATGATCATCGGCGAGCATTCCCGCGAGAATGACCTCGAGGTCAACGCGCTCAAGGGCAAGCAGCTCACCAATATCCGCACCACGTCCAAGGACGAAGCGGTGCGCCTGACCACGCCCAAGAAGCTGACGCTGGAACAGTCGCTCGGCTACATTGCCGAGGACGAATATGTTGAGGTGACGCCCAAGTCGATCCGCCTCAGGAAGATCTGGCTCGATCCGAACGACCGCAAGCGCATGAGCCGCGCCGCCAAGTCGGCATAGCGACAATGGGCCCCACGGAAACGTCGGGGCCCTTACTTTATCTTGGTGTTTGACGGCCAAAAGTGTGCGCCATCGAACAAAAGGAGCTAGATGCATGACCGACTGGATCATCCAGATCATCACCGATTTCGGCTATGTCGGGATATTCCTGGTCATGCTGGCGGAATCGATCTTTCCGCCCATTCCCTCGGAGCTCATCATCCCCTTTGCCGGCTTTGCCGCCGCCAATGGCGATCTCAATCTCTTCGGCGTCTTGGCCGCCGCCACCATCGGCGCCGTCGTCGGCATGCTGCCCTGGTATTTCGCCGGGCGCATCTTCGGCCTCAACCGCGTGCGCTGGCTGGCCGACCGCTTCGGCCGCTTCATGGCCATGAATTCGGACGAAATCGACGTGGCCGTGCTCTGGTTCAAGCGCTACGGACCGATCATCGTCCTCTTCGGGCGCCTCGTGCCGCTGATCCGCACGCTGATTTCCATTCCCGCCGGCCTCTCGCGCATGCCCCTGCCGCTGTTCCTCCTCGCTTCCACCTCGGGCGCGCTGATCTGGAACATCTTCCTCACCATGGCCGGGTTCATCCTCCATGAGCATTACGAGATGATCGAGGTCATCCTTGATCCGCTGAGCTATCTCGTGCTCGCCGCCGTGGTGCTGATCTATCTTTTCCGCGTCATTACCTGGAAGCCGGCCCGCGCCGCCGAATAAGCCTCGCATTCTGCAAGCCTTTCGCATTCTGCGACGGCTGCCGCGCATGCAGAATGCGAATGTTTACAAAGGCTTCATCTCTGAGGCCCGGTTTTCCGGGCCATCCGGCCTGGCACGCTTCGTGCATTGTTGGTGCTACCCGGATGAAGAGTTTCGCGTACCGGGTCCAAAGTCATTCGGGGATCTCCGCCGCGTATTCTGGTGGGGGTCCCCGATGTCTTTACCCTCGGCTTAGCGCGGCCTTGCTCCATGGCCAGGCAACCACTAGATATTCCGGACTAGACCGCCTGCCGGCCAGACCATCGTAACCGGCAGCCACCTTGCTGCGACCGCTTATCCGGAGACGCCCATGCGCGCCGTGCTCGATATCATCCTGATCCTGCTCCAGCTCTATTGGTGGGTCTTGCTCATCATGATCATCTTCAGCTGGCTGATCTCGTTCAACGTCATCAATACGCGCAACCAGTTCGTGGCCACGGTCTGGCAGGTCCTCAACCAGCTGACCGAACCGGTCCTGCGGCCGATCCGGCGCTTCATGCCCAATTTCTCCGGCCTCGACCTCTCGCCGCTGATCGCCTTCCTCCTCATTTTCTTCATCCAGTCGATCATCGGCTACTATATCTATCCGGCGGTCATGCGCGCCGGCATCTAGGCCGGCCATGCCGCTCCCCCCGGGCTTTGCGGTCTCGACCGATCCCACACGGATCGATCTCGACTATGTGCATCACTATTTGAGCACGCTCAGCTACTGGGCCGGCGGCATCCCGCGCGATGTCGTCGCCCGCTCCATCGAAAACAGCCTTGCCTTCGGGCTTTACAGCGACGCCGGCGCACAGGTCGGCTTTGCCCGCGTCATCACCGACAAGGCGACCTTTGCCTGGCTGGCCGATGTCTTCATTGATCCGTCCATGCAGGGAAGGGGCCTCGGCAAGGGGCTGATGGACGTCATCTTCGCCCATCCCGAGCTGCAGGGCCTGCGCCGCTTCATGCTGGTGACGCTCGACGCGCATGGGCTCTATCGCCAATACGGCTTCGATACGCCGCCCAATCCCGAGCGGCTGATGGCGATCCTGCGCTCCAATCTCTACCCGGCGCCCTGAGCCCCCCGCGACAATTCATCGCGGCTCCCATTGCTTAACCGATTATTCCCGTTAATCTCGCTCCTCGGAGGGGGCCCGATGGAGGGCGGGGATTGGACCGGGCAGAAAGACCCGGACGGTGCCGGCGCGGGCCCTCGGAGGAAACGTTTCGAGGGACTTCTTATGGATCTGGCACTTTGGCTGATCGTCGCGTGCGGCGGCCTCTCTATCGTCTATGGCGTCGTGACCACCCAGGCCCTGCTCAAGGCCGATGCGGGCTCGGCGCGCATGCAGGAAATCTCGGCAGCCGTGCGCGAGGGCGCATCGGCATATCTCAAGCGGCAATACACGACCATCGCCATTGTCGGCGTCGTCATCCTGATCGCCGCCTATTTCCTGCTTGGCATCTATGCGGCCATAGGCTTCCTGGTCGGCGCGGTGCTGTCGGGCGCCGCCGGCTTTATCGGCATGAATGTGTCGGTGCGCGCCAATGTGCGAGTCGCCCAGGCCGCCGTCGGCTCGCTCGCCAAGGGCCTCGATCTTGCCTTCAAGTCCGGCGCCGTTACCGGCATGCTCGTGGCGGGCCTTGGCCTGCTCGGCGTCACGCTCTACTTCATTGTGCTCACCGGCATGGGCTTTGCTCCCACCAGCCGCACCGTGATCGATGCGCTGGTGGCCCTCAGCTTCGGCGCCTCGCTGATTTCCATCTTCGCGCGCCTGGGCGGCGGCATCTTCACCAAGGGTGCAGATGTCGGCGGCGACATGGTGGGCAAGGTGGAAGCCGGTATTCCCGAGGATGATCCGCGCAACCCGGCGACGATCGCCGACAATGTGGGCGACAATGTCGGGGACTGCGCCGGCATGGCCGCCGACCTTTTCGAAACCTATGTGGTTACCATCGTCGCAACCATGGTTCTGGCCGCGATCATCCTGCCCGAGCAGTTCAAGCTCATGGGCATGGTCCTGCCGCTGGCCATTGGCGGCGCTTGCGTCGTCACCTCGATCATCGGCACCTATTTCGTCAAGCTGGGTGCCGACAACAACATCATGGGCGCGCTCTACAAGGGCGTCATCGCCTCGGGCGTGCTATCGCTCGTCGCGCTGCTTCCGGTTCTGTGGTTCGTATTCGGCGACCTCAATGCCATCATCGAAACCGAGGGCAAGACCTTTACCCCCATGAGCCTCTTCTGGTGCGGTGCCGTCGGCCTCGTCATCACCGGGCTCATCATCGTCATCACCGAATATTATACCGGCACCAACCGGCGTCCGGTGAACTCGATCGCCGAGGCCTCTGTCACCGGCCATGGCACCAATGTCATCCAGGGTCTGGCCGTCAGCCTCGAATCGACGGCCCTGCCGGCGCTGACCATCATTGCCGGCATCATTGTCACTTATAGCCTCGCCGGGCTCTTCGGCATTGCGGTGGCGGTGGCGACCATGCTGGCTCTCGCTGGCATCATCGTGGCGCTCGACGCCTTCGGCCCGGTCACGGACAATGCCGGCGGCATTGCCGAAATGGCCGGGCTCGACAAGGAAGTGCGCCACAATACCGATGCGCTGGACGCGGTCGGCAATACCACCAAGGCCGTCACCAAGGGCTATGCTATCGGCTCCGCTGGCCTCGGCGCGCTGGTCCTGTTCGCGGCCTATACAGAGGACCTCAAGCACTACTTCACCGACCTCACCGTCAGCTTCGACCTCGCCAACCCCTATGTCGTCGTCGGCCTTCTCTTTGGTGGTCTTCTGCCCTTCCTCTTCGGCGGCATGTCGATGACCGCTGTCGGCCGCGCTGCCCAGTCGGTCGTGGTGGAAGTGCGGCGTCAGTTCAAGGAAAAGCCGGGCATCATGGCCGGCACCGAAAAGCCCGACTATGGAAGGGCAGTGGACATGCTGACCAAGGCGGCGATCAAGGAAATGATCGTGCCCTCGCTGCTGCCGGTTCTCAGCCCCATCGTGGTCTATTTCGTGATCCTCTGGATCGCGGGCCAGGCCAATGCCTTCTCGGCGCTAGGGGCCATGCTCATGGGCGTCATCGTCACCGGCCTTTTCGTCGCCATCTCGATGACGGCCGGCGGCGGCGCCTGGGACAATGCCAAGAAGAGCTTCGAGGACGGCTTTACCGACTCGCACGGCGTCACCCACCACAAGGGCAGCGATGCCCACAAGGCCTCGGTCACCGGCGACACCGTCGGCGACCCCTACAAGGACACGGCGGGTCCCGCCGTCAATCCGATGATCAAGATCACCAACATCGTCGCCCTGCTGCTGCTGGCGGTGCTGGCGAATATGGGGATGTGAAAGTCTCTGCCTCTAACTGTGGGCCCGCAGATGATTTGCGGGCCCTTCACTGGAAAGACATTAATGCTCTCGTCCCGCCTCAATCGTTGGAAAACTCCTAAGCGACTTATGACAGGATTCTCTGGTGGAAGTGAGGAGAGGTCAAAACTGTTGTCTAGCCTTCAAAAGTCCTCAGAAGGGCCGATGACGCTCAACGCGATAATCGGAGCTTGCAAGGAGCTGATTTTCGATCTTAGAGAAGGGAAGCCGATTTTTCACGCGATAATGTATTATGTAAATCCAGATAGTGTGGAAATCGAGCTTTCTTCTGTATTTGAGATATCAATGTCTGACGACGGAGAGGATATATATCAGGAGATGAGGGATGTTCTCGCTATCGCAGCGATAGAAGATGTACCCGTCTATCCGAATAATGATGGCGTGGCGTTGATGTTAGCCGAACAGCACAAGAAGATGCTCATCCACGGCTTCACCGCGCCTGATGAGGCAGGTGGTCGAGTACGCTTGATGCTTACCGACAAAGCTTTGGGCTCGATTAATTTCGAGTACCCGTACGAACTTGATAGTACGGCCAGCGTGACGCCTGCCATGATGATTATAATGGCCAAAAGAGCAAGAGAAGAGCTGCAACGCAGAGATCATGCTGGCCAAATACTCTCAGGCCTCCAATTGGCAATTGAGGAGCTGACCGACCTGCTAGGTGATAGCACGGTAGATGAGCACTCGCTCCAAAGATGCATTACTCGAAATCCAATTTTGTTCGGGACGCAATATGCTAGGGTAATTCCCAAGCACCGTTTGGGGGCTGAGTATGAGGTAGATTACGCTTTAGAACAAACAAACGGTCTAGTTGATGTAGTAGAAATTGAGCCTTCCTCATTCTCTTTGTTTAACCTTAAGGGTGATCCTACTTCGAAGTTAGTGCATGCTGAGCAACAAGTTTTTGACTGGTTAAGGTGGATGGAACGTCACAACAGCTACGCGCGTGAGGGGCTGAGTGATGTTTATCGGCCAAAAGGTTATGTTGTTATTGGCCGCAGTCAAAGTGACGACTCTGAAGCGCGTCTTCGCCAGAGAAACCGACTGTTCCGTGGCGACGTCGAGGTTTTCACGTATGATGACCTGCTCAGGCGAGCTTCTAATCTGCTTGAGCAGTTAGAAGGCGCCGCGCGATGACAGCCAAAAAATTACCCCCGCATCCAAAACTGTCCGCATAATGCCCCCACTTTCCGCACGGGACGGAGTCTAGACGGACGGCTGCGGGGTGGACTGAGGCCGGGTGCCGTACCGGCCCAGTTCCCGATCGGCCGACCCTGCGACGAGCGATCAAAGGGGGCCTCGATCCGGAGCAAAAAATCAGCTTCCCGAGCCTGTTTCGTCTCACTTATTCTTACTCAGAGGCGCAGGCGCCTCGAGGAACCGTTCCGGACGAAGCGCCCGACGCGACAGCGTGCGGGATAAAGCTGCTGGAATGGCAAACCGGAAATGTCGAACCGTCGCATCCTCCCTCGTCGTCCTCACGAACCGGGCGCATGATACCGACCGGACCTTGGGAGAAAAGAAATGCGTAAAGTCACAGCCGGGCTTTTTCATTCGGTCGATGGGGTCGTCGAGGCGCCCTACAAGTTCCAGTTCGACAGTTTTGACGACCAGCTCGGCGAGATGCTGACAGGGGTGCAGAACCGGGTCGATACCGTGCTGATGGGCCGGATCGGTTGGTCGGAATGGGCGGGGTACTGGCCCAGGGCCGAGCAGGACATGGACTTCGCTCAGTTCATCAATGCCGTGCCCAAGCATGTCGCTTCCAACACGCTTTCGCCCGCCGACATGGCGCTCTGGTCCAATTCGCAGCTGATCGACGGCGACCTTGTCGATTTCGTGCGCGCGCTCAAGGCCGAGGAGGGCGGCGAGATTGCCGCGATGGGCGGGATTTCGCTGGTGCGGCAGCTGCTGCTGGCCGGGCTCATGGACGAGCTGTCGCTCATCACCCATCCGGTTGTCGCCGGCGAGGGGCGCCATCTTTTCGAGCCGTCCGATCCCACGACGCGGCTGGAACTGGTACGGTGCGACGTAACCACCAAGGGCAATGTGGTGCAGGTCTACCGCAAGCGGACGGACTGATCTGTCCCAACACACGAGGAGGTTTTCATGGCTGCGATGAGTATCCAGGGCATTTATGCCTGTATCGCCGTGTCGGATTTTACGGCCGGCGTCGATTTCTACATCCGCCTCATGGGCCGCGAGCCGGACGATCGGCCGATGCCCAATATGGTGCAGTGGCGCAGGGGCGGGGGCCTCCAGATCTGGCATGATCCGGCCCGTGCCGGCCATAGCCGCACCACTATCGTCGTGCCGGTCATGGCCACCGAGCGCCAGCGGCTCGAAGGGACCGGCATGACCCTTGGTCCCGATGTCGCCGGCGATTGGGGTATCGTGGTCCAGCTCGCCGATCCCGACGGCAACCAGATCACCCTGGCCGAGCCACCCAAAGGCTTTGCAGCGTCCTGAACCCCCAGAATTCGTCCCAACCCCGATGCATCCCTCCCCCTCCTTCAGGGGGAGGTCAGGTGGGGTCTGCCCCTGCAAACTCCGCCAGCCGGGTAAGCACCCGTTCCTTTTCCAGCGTCAGGCCCTTGTAGTCGAGCTGTTCGGGCGTCAGCGCTGCGATCTGCCCGGCCAACGATGCAGCAATTTCGGCGTCGCGGTCATGGGTTTCCAGCCGCTCCAGCGGGTCGATCGAAATGCGGATGGTAAAGGCGATGGCGCCGGTCCGGGGCAGCTTGCGCAGCGTCTGCCGCTCCACCCGCAGAAAAACCGGATCGGCGCGTTCGCCTGTACCGAAGCGGCGTGCGCCCGGTCCCGACACATCGGGGTGGAACAGCCGGTCGTCGCCATAGAGCGAAAAGTTCCAGCGGATCATCGGCGTTTCGGGTCGCATGGCGTCGAACATGCGCGCCATGATCAGCGCCTGGCGGGTGCCGGGCCCGAAATCGGGAACCTGTTCATGAACGTGGTCCAGGACCCTTCCCATCTTCTCGCCCAGCACCCAGGAGGAGGGAAAACAGAGGCAGCCGGCCGTCAGCCGCCAGCCTTCTTCGTTGCGATCGAGCAGCAACAGATCGTCCTGCACCAGTCGCGCCGCGGTCAGCAGCGGGCTGGTGTGTTTGTCGAGAACCACCGACATCGAGGCCGGAATGACCTGCATTTGCGCGTTACTATACCGCCATAATTGCGGAAAACGCTTTGGCAGGTAGGCGACAAGCGTCTCGAGCAGTTCTTCCTGGGCGGCATGGCTTGCCGCCTCCGCAGCAAAGACGTCGCCCCGGCGCTCGCCTAGAAGAATCTGCTTTTCCGCCAGCTGCCCGGCCAGATTTTCATCCGGCTCAAGCCAGTCGTCGAGGTCCAGCGGCTTGGTGCCGATGCGGAAAAGCGGGGCGGAGCCGTCATAGGGCGTGGGCAGAGTCATGGCGGAATAGGAAGGGCAGAGGCCTCGGTTTGGCAAGGCCTCAGGATCGAGCGGTCTACTCGGAGTCCTCGAGCTTGAGGGCCGGCACCTGCTGCCCGTTCTGGAACAGGGTGAGGCTTCCGGTTGCCCCGTTCTCGGTGGCAAAGACGATCTGCGCATCCACGATGCGGAAGAAGAAGGCTGTCTCGCTTTCGGGGAAGATCTCGTAGCGGTCCTGTCCGGTCAGTTGCGCATAGAGGCGGCCGTCCTCGGTAGTGATGCTCAGTACGGCACCCGGTCCCATCACATAGTCGCCGACATAGTTGTCATAGAGCGCGGTATCGATCGACACCTGCCGGCGCTGCTCGGGCTGGGCATTGAGCGGAATGGCGGGGTTGAGGATATGCATGCCGATGTCGTTGACGCCCAGTTGGGCAGCCATATTGGTCAGCACCACGACGCCGTTTCCGCTGGCGCGGTCAAAGCCGGCAAAGCTCGAATAGCCGCCGGTCATGCCGTTGTGCCAGACGATCTCGCCCTGGCCGGTCGTGGTGATGAACCAGCCCAGCCCGATCGAGGTTCCGTCCTCGACGGGCCTGGTGCGCGCCAGCATGGTCTCGAAGGCCGGCGTGAGCTCGGTCGGGCTTTGACCACTGGCTGCGGCGATGAAGGTAATGAGGTCGGCGCTGGTGGTCAGCAGGGCTCCGGCCGGGGCGAAGACATCAAAGTCCCAGTTCGGAACCGCCTCGCGCGCATTGTTGTGCCCGGTGGCAAGGCCGTCGGGCAGGTCCGTGCCGGTGAGCGCAAGAATGGTCTCGTCCATGCCGAGCGGATCGAGAATGCGCTCGCTGAGCAGGGTGGCATAATCGGTCCCGCTCACTTCCTCGAGGGCCAGCCCGATGAGGGCGGTACCGGCATTGTTGTATTCGAAACTCTCTCCGATCGGCCGGGGCAGCTGGTAGTCTGCCAGCCAATCGCGCAGGCCTTCCACGCCATAGCCCGAATAGGGATTGCCCAGGCCGGCGGCAAGCAGGTCGGGCGGCAGGCCGGAGAGGGAGGCGCTGTGGGTTGCCAGATCGAAGGCGGTGATCGCCTTGGCCTCCGATTGCGGCAGCGAAAAGCCATCGGGCAGATAGTCGACGATGGGCGCATCGAGGTCGATCAAGCCCTCATCGACCATCTGCGCCAGCAACAGGTTGGTGAAAACCTTGGTGACCGAGCCGGCCTCGAACACCGTATGCTCGGTGACCGGTTCGTCGCCTTCGCGCTCCAGAGTGCCATGGGAGACGAAGCGGGTTTCCCCATTTTCAATCACCGCCACGGCGATGCCGACATTGGCGCCGTCGCGGTCGATGCGATCGGCCAGGATCTGCGAGATGTCGTCATTGCTGGGCATGGCCGCCTCCTGCGCCAGGGCTGGGGTGGCAAGAAAGGCAAGGGTGGCGGCGGCAAGGGCGGGCTTCATGACGGTCTCCGGCGTCAGCTCAATGGAGGCACAACGCCGGAGGCCAGCAAGAGATCAATGCCAATTAGCCGCGCTTTGCCATTTCGATGGAATCGCGAATGACCTTCTGGGCGTCGGCCAGGTTGCCGATGCGGTCGATCTTGGCCCATTTGCCGGGCTCGAGATCCTTGTAGTGGGTGAAGAAGTGCTTGACGCGCTCAAGCTGGATTTCAGGGAAATCCTCGATATCGCGGATATTGTCGTACATGCGGGTGAGCTTGGAGACCGGCACGGCGATGATCTTTTCATCCTGACCGCCATCGTCTTCCATGAACAGCACGCCGACCGGACGGCTGCGCACCACTGCGCCGGGCACCAGCGGGCGGGAATTCATAACGATGACGTCGAGCGGGTCGCCGTCGCCGCACAGAGTATGGGGCACGAAGCCGTAATTGCCGGGATAGCGCATCGGAGTGTAGAGGAAGCGGTCGACGAACAGGGCGCCTGAATCCTTGTCGATCTCGTATTTGATCGGCTCGCCACCGAGCGGCACTTCGATGATGACGTTGAGGTCGTCGGGCGGGTTCTTGCCGGTAGGGATCGCGTCGATATTCATGGATGTCTGACTGCCGAAAGCTGGGGAGGATATCGCGGGGCCGGTTCTGCCCAGAAAGACTGGCAAAGGCAAGACGCAAATCCGCCGCAGCAGCCCTGCAAGCTTCAAGCCCCGTCGCAAAGATTGCCCTTTTATGCGTCGCTTTGGCGTGGTCATGATGGCGGCGTATTGGTCGCGATCATGGCTGGATGCGCCGGTCGAGACGAGGAGGAAAGTGCAGTGTCCAAGGTTAAGAGCGTGCTGATTGTTGCGGCGCTGATGCTGGTTGCCGCCGCTCCTCCGGCGGTGGCGCAATCGGGCTTCGTCAGCGCCTATACCGATCTCGACCTCGCCCGGGATTGCCTGGTGCTAGAGGCCGATGATTTCGGGGCCAGCTGGTCCTGCCCGGGCTACAAGGGTTTTCCGCTGCTTGTGCAGGAAGGCGATCTGCGGTTTTCGCTCGGCTATGGGTTCGACGCGGATGAGGACAGCGTCGGAACCCAGACGTTGCCGCCCTTCAACCGGCTGGGCGACAAGCTCGAATGGCGCCTGTCCAATGCGCTGGGGCGCTGGTTTCCGGTGGCCACGATCGTGCGCTACCACACGGCCCATCCCGAGACCGGGGAAGATTATGGTGAGGTTCTGGTGGTCAGCCAGATCGCCGAAGGCAATAGCTGCCACATCGCCTATGTCGATGCCCGGGCCAATGACAATGCCAATGAACTGGCACGGCAGGCTGCCGACAAGGCCGGCGATTTCGACTGTGCGACTGACGAGGTCGAGGTGATCGGGGCGTTCGAGGCCTACTGATCTTCGGCTTCGGCCTCCTCAGCGCGGCCGCGGATCTGGTTGCGCAGGATGGTGCGGTCTCGGCTCGAGACCCCGATCAGCTCGGCGATGCGCCAGACCATGTTGTCCTCGAGCTCGTGATTCTCGCGATCGGCAAAGACCACGGTCCACATCATGCGGATAATCTCGATACGGTCGCCCATCTCGAGCCGGGTCAGGCCGGAGGTGAACTTGTAGAAGTCCACCGATTCGGCGTCGCGTCTGGCGGCCTCGCGGACGAGCTTGTCGACGGCAGCATCGTCGAGGTCGTAATGATCCATCAGCGCGCCGCGAATGGCCTTGCGTTCGCTCTCCTGCATGGTTCCGTCGACGGCGGCCAGATGCACCAGCAGCGCGGCGACCGCGAGCTTGGGGTCATGCAGGTCGGCCGGCTCCTCGGTTTTTCCAAACAGGCGGGTCAGGGCCTCGAACATGGGGCAGCCTCCAAAGGCGAAAAGTGATCCACCCCAAAAAGGGCAGGTCGAGCCTAGCCATAAGTGGCCGCAGCTCAATGATTCTACGAGACTGTGACATCGTCTTGAGCCCGGCTGATGCAGCAGGGACACAGGGCAGGATTGCAAAAAGGACTCGACTCCTTTCGGATTCGGAGTCTAATTGTTCCTGTTTTGTTCACATAGGTCGGGCCATGCAGACCCCTTACCAGCAACAGCGCCTCGCCGCGCTGCGGGATGTCATTGCCGATATCGAGCGTAAGCCGGCCTTGCAGGAGGGGCGTGGTTCGATCGCGGAAAAAGTCCCGGACGCCTTTCCGGCACTAGCGCCTGGCCTGGTACAGGAGGTTTTTGCCGACGATCTCCGTACGTCCGGCGCCAGCCTCGGCTTTGCCCTGGCCCAGGCCAAGGCACTGCTCGGCCCGCGTCGGCCGACGATTTTCTACCTGCAGCTGGCCGATGATGCCCAGAAGTTGGGAATGCCCTATGGCCCGGGTCTTTCCTGGGCCGGGCTGGATGCGGCGCAACTGGTCATCGTGCGCACCAGCGATATGACGGAATTTCTCTGGGCGGCCGAAGAGGTCGCCTCTTGCCGGGCGGTGGCGGCGCTGGTGGCCGATGTGAAGGGAGAACCGAAACTGCTCAATTTCACGGCCAGCCGGCGGCTGAGCCTGCGTGCTGCCAACAGCAAGGTGTCGCTGTTCATGCTGCGCTATGGCCATGGAAGGGCCAGTAGCGCCAGCCATCTGCGCTGGCACGTGCAGCCGTTTCGCAGCGGCCGTCAGGCCTTTGACGACCGGGCGCCAGGGGCGGCGCGATGGTCCGTGGAGCTTGAAAAGGGGCGTATCGCCGGCAATCGCACCCAGTGGGTGCTGGAATGGACGAAAAATGGTTTTGCAGTCATCCCCCAGTCCAGGCCTGCTCGCCGGCAGCTTTCCGGCGCGTCGTTTCCTGGTTCTGTACCTGCCGTTCTGGGCCACCGACTATCTCAAGCGGGTTGACCCCACAGTCCGTGAGCGGCCATTGGCGCTTTACGAGCCGATCAAGGGCGGCCTCAGACTTGCCGCGCTCGATCCGCAACTGACCAAGGATGGACTGCGCATCGGGCAGAACCTGACCGATGCCCGCGCTATCCGGCCAGACATGGTGGTCCGGGAAATCGATCGCGCTCTGCTCGAACACGCTTTCGAGGAATTTGCAGACTGGCATTCCAATGCCAGTCCAATGGTATCGGTGCTTTCCGACAGCACCCGGTTCGGCGATCTGGTTCTCGACATTACCGGGGTCAGCCATCTCTTCGGCGGAGAAGAGGCGATGCTGCGCCTGCTGCTCTCCAGGCTCCGCACGCTGGGCTACATCGTTTCGGGCGCCATTGCCTCCACGATCGGGGCAGCCTGGGCGGTCAGCCATTTCGCTCGCAGCCAGGTTGTGTCCGATCCGGAACTCGAGCCGATACTTGACGACCTGCCGGTCGGGGCGCTGCGCCTGCCCGCAAGCCAGGTGGCTGCCTTTTCGCAGATGGGGCTCAAGACCATTGGACAGGTTCGACAGCGCTCACGCAAGCAGCTCAAGGCGCGCTTCGGTTCGGTCGTGCTGCGCATCGACCAGGCCTTTGGCCAGATCGAGGAGCGCATGGTGCCGCGCCTGCCACAGATTGATCACCATGCGGAACGACGGCTGGCCGAGCCCATCAGCCTCATGGACGACGTGATGCTGGTAACCCATGATCTGGCGGTCATGCTGGGCTTCAAGCTTGAGGCGTCCGGACTGGGAGCCCAGAGTTTTCACCTCTTCCTCTACCGGGTCGACCACAAGCTGATGACGCTGTCGCTCAATGCGGCGCGGCTGACGCGGGATCCAGAGCATGTCAGCGACCTGTTCCGGCACCGCGCCCAGCGGCTGGCGGGGGAATACGATGCCGGCTTCGGCATCGACATGGTGCGGCTGGCGGCCAGCAGCATCGAGCGCCTAGACCCGGTGCAGACAGGGACATTTTCCATCGAAAACGGGATGGCGGATGTCGATCGGCTCAATGACCGGCTGGCCAGCCGGCTCGGGGCCATGGCGGTGCTCAAATCCATGCCGGTGGCGTCCCATATCCCCGAGCGCGCGGTGCGGCTGGTGCCGGCGCTGGCGGCCGGCCAAGCAGGGCTTGATGCGCCTTTGCTGCCGCGGCCGCTGCGGCTGTTGCCGGTACCCGAGCCCATCACGGTCATGGCCGAAGTGCCCGATGGCCTGCCAGCGCGCATGGACTGGCGGGGCCAGATCTATCGGCTGGTCAAGGGCGAGGGACCTGAACGGCTGGGCGCGGAATGGTGGCGGAGCGCGGAGCGGCTCCAGCTGGTGGAACCGCCAAAGCCCAAAAAGCCGGAACCGGGCGAGAAGCCCGAGCCGCCGCCCTATATTCCGGACCTCAAGCTCTTCGAACCCGATGCGGGGACGCGCGACTATTACCTGGTCGAAGATCAGGACGGCCATCGGTTCTGGGTGTTCCGGCTGGGCTTTTACAGCAGCGCAGACAGGCCGGTCTGGTATCTGCACGGGATTTTCGCATGAGTGAACCGGCCGAGGAAAAAGAGGCCCCGCCGCCCATCGCATTGGCACCGCCCCATTATGCCGAACTGGTCACAACCAGCAACTTCTCCTTCCTGCGTGGCGGCTCGCATCCGGAGGAGCTGGTGGCCCATGCCATGGCCATGGGCATGACAGCGCTGGGTCTTTGCGACCGCAATTCCTTTGCAGGCGTGGTCCGCGGATATGTCGCTGCACGCGAGAACCAGGAACGGAGCCCCGACTTCCGCTACCTCGTAGGAGTGCGGCTGTGCTTTGCCGACGGCACGCCGGACATCATCGCCTATCCTACCGACCGGGTGGCCTATGGGCGGTTGTGCAAGCTGATTACCATCGGCAACAGGCGCGGCGAGAAGAGCAGTCCCGCGCTGCTGCTGAGCGATCTCTTCGGGGCGAGCGCGCCGGTCTCGAGCGCCGAACAGGGTCCGGTGGAGGATTTTTCGCAGGGCCAGCTCTTCATCCTCATGCCCGATGAAAACAACTGGGGCCTGACTGAAGCTACGCTGGACCGGCTGAGCCGTGCCGCACCGGGCCGGGTCTGGGTGGCCGGCGTGCCGCATTTCGACGGCCGCGACCGGGCCAGGCTCAACCGGGTCGCGGCACTGTCGGATCGGCACGGGGCGCGCATGATCGCCAGCAATGATGCCCGCTATCACCGGCCCGACCGCAGCATTGTCCTTGATGTCGTGACCTGCATTCGTGAGCATGTAACGCTGCAGGACGCCGGTTTCCGACTTGCTGCCAATGCCGAGCGGCATCTCAAGCTGCCCGAGGAAATGGCCCGGCTCTTTGCCGAACATCCTGACGCCATCGCCCAGACGCAGGTATTTGCCGGACGCATCGGCTTCAGCCTCGACCAGCTCAAGTACAATTATCCCGAAGAGACGATCGGCAATGGCGAAACAGCTCAGCAGACCCTGGAGCGCCTGACCTGGGAGGGCGCGGCCAAACGTTATCCCGAAGGGGTGAGCGACGCCATCAAGCGCAGTCTTTGGACCGAGCTCTGCCTCATCGCCTACAAGGGTTACGCCGCCTATTTCCTGACGGTGCAGGACATCGTCGTCTATGCGCGCGAAAAACGGAAAATCCTCTGCCAGGGGCGCGGTTCGGCGGCCAATTCGGCGGTCTGCTTCTGCCTGGGCATTACCGAGGTCAACCCGGCGCAGGCCAAGCTGGTTTTCGGGCGTTTCATTTCCACCGAGCGGGACGAGCCCCCCGATATCGACGTCGATTTCGAGCATCAGCGCCGCGAAGAGGTGATGCAATATGTCTATCAGAAATATGGTGGGCGGCGGACGGGGCTGACGGCCAATGTCATCTCCTATCGCTCCAAGAGCGCCATACGGGAGACCGCCAAGGCCTTTGGCGTGTCGGACGACGTCGTTGCCGCCTTCAATCAACTCCACTGGGGATGGGGCAGCAAGCTCGATCTCAGCCAGATCAAATCCATAGGTCTCAATCCGGACGATCCGGTACTGGCGCAGATGTTCGAGGTCATCAAGGTGCTGCGCGGTTTTCCGCGTCATCTCAGCCAGCATGTCGGGGGCTTCGTCATCACCCGGGATTCGCTCGAAAGCCTTGTGCCCATCGGACAGTCGGCCATGGACAGTCGGGCCATCATCGAGTGGAACAAGGACGATATCGATGCGCTGGGCATCTTGAAGGTCGATATCCTGGCTTTGGGCATGCTGAGCTGCCTGCGCCGGGCGTTCGAATTGCTGCATGTTCATTATGGCAAGAGCTATGAATTGTCCGACCTCATGGCGGAGGAGGTCGGCAAGGGGCCAATGGATCGGGCACGCGTCTATGCCATGATCCAGCGGGCCGATACGCTGGGCGTGTTCCAGATCGAGAGCCGGGCGCAGATGACCATGCTGCCGCGCCTCAAGCCCAAGGAATTCTACGATCTCATCGTGGAAGTGGCCATCGTACGCCCAGGGCCGATCCAGGGCGACATGGTCCATCCCTATCTCAGGCGGCGGCAGGGGTTGGAACTTGTCAACTATCCGAGCGCGGCGCTCAAAGATGTGCTGCATCGCACGCTGGGCGTGCCGCTGTTCCAGGAACAGGCCATGCAGATCGCCATTGTCGGTGCCGGTTTTTCACCCGGCAAGGCGGATCAGTTGCGGCGCGCCATGGCCGCCTGGCGCCGCACCGGCAAGATCGCCCAGTTCGGTGACGAGTTCATCGGCGGCATGATCGGCAATGGCTATACGCGCGAATTCGCCGAGCAGAGCTTCGCCCAGATCCAGGGCTTTGCCGAATATGGATTTCCAGAGAGCCACGCGGCCAGCTTTGCGCTTCTCGTATATGCCTCGTGCTGGTTCAAGTGCCACTACCCCGACGTCTTTGCCTGTGCCCTGCTCAATTCGCAGCCTATGGGCTTTTATGCGCCCAGCCAGGTCGTGCGCGACGTGCGTGAGCATGGCATTGCGGTGCTGGAGGCGGACGTCAACCGCTCCGATCTCGAATGCGTGCTGGAAGAGGATGCAGGGCGACGTGTAGCGGACCATATCTGGCCCCGCCATGCCGACATGGCCGGAGATATTCTGTCCAACAAGGCCATCCGGCTCGGCCTGCGTTTCGTCGAAGGGCTGGCCGAGGCCGACATCAACCGCATCATCGCGCGGCGGGGCGAGGGTTACAGCTCCATTCGCGAGCTTTGGCTGCGCACCGGGGTGCCGATCGCCAGCCTCGAAAAACTGGCGCGGGCGGATGGGTTTGCCTCGATGGGCCTCAATCGGCGCGAGGCGCTTTGGGCGGTCAAGGGGTTGGTGGGCACGCATGGGGCCGAGACATTGCCGCTCTTTGCCGCGGCCGGATCCCCCGTGGATGCGGCGCCCGAGGCTCCGGTCGGCCTGCCGTTGATGGGGCCGGGCGAGGAGGTGATCCACGACTATTCGACCCTATCGCTTTCACTCAAGGGGCATCCGGTGCAGTTCCTGCGGCCCATGCTGATGACCCGCGGCACGACGCGGGCGGAAAATCTCGTGCATGTGCCACAGGACGTGATCGTGGAAGTGGCCGGGCTCGTGCTGGTGCGGCAGCGGCCAGGCACGGCGAGCGGGGTGATCTTCGTGACGCTGGAGGACGAAACCGGCGTCGCCAATATCGTGGTCTGGCCCAAGCTCTTTGCCGACGACCGGCTGCGCAAGATCCTGCTCTCGAGCCGTATGCTGGCGGTGCGCGGCAAGGTGCAGTCTGGCCAAGGCGTCATCCATGTCATTGCCGCCGATTTTGAGGATCTCACGCCCCAATTGCTCGACCTCTCGCATGGCCACGATTTCGGCGAGCGCATCCTGGCGCGGGCCGACGAAGGCAAGTCCGGAGGCGACCAGCCGGAAAGCCGCAATCGCGATGCCTTGCGCGAAATCGAGCTGGCCCGCAGGCGCGCCTATGCCGCCCTGCCGGGCGGCCGCAATTTTCACTAGGCGAGGAGGGCGTCGATCTGTCCGGCCAGGTCGATGTCCTTCTGGCTCAGCCCGCCTGCATCATGGGTGGTCAGGGCAATGCTCACCTTGTTGTAGACATTTGACCATTCGGGATGATGCCCCGCCTTTTCGGCCAGCAGCGCCACGCGGGTCATGAAGGCAAAGGCTTGGGAAAAGTCCTTGAACTTGATGTCGCGCACCAGCGCGTCCCGCCCGGCATCGTGCGTCCAACCTGTAAGCGTGGTCAGAGCCTTTTCACGGGCCTGGTCTGTTAGTCTGTCCATTCGCGCCTCCTGCTGCTGACTTCGGAGCCATGCCGGCGGCAGCGGATCAGCCGGCAACGGGTCCCGTTAACGCAATCTTCAGCGTGCCGGCGGATCGCCGCCGTCCGCGCTCGAGGGCGCAAGGGCTTGTTAATGCCTCGCCACCACACTGACATGCCAAAGAGGAATATCTTGTGCTGACCTCGGCCCGAAAGACAATGCCGGCACTGGACTATGTGTCCATCATCCGATCTGTCTATGGCGATCGGAAGGCGATGCTTGGCGGGGTATTCGCCACCGCCGTCACATCTGGCCTGGCCGCCTACACAACTCAATCGCCCTCGCTTGCCGCCATCACCGTCGCCTTTCTCCTCATTGGCTATGTGCGCGACGCCAATTCCCGGGCCTTCTGGCGGGCGGCCATCGCAAACGACGATGCCGAAGCGGCCGAGCATTGGGAAACCCGCGCCGTCTGGACGGGTGGCGCCCTGGCGCTGGTCTATGGTTTGTGGTGCCTGGTCTCGATGGGCGTCGTGCAGGATCCGTTTGCCGAGCTTTCGAGCGCCTCGATCACCATCGCCGTCACCGTGGGCATCGTGGCGCGCAATTTCGGCCTCGATCGGCTCGTGACCATCCAGGTCGTGCTGATCATCATCCCGCTCTCGATCGGCTATGTGCTCCTGGGCGATATCAACCATATCGTGCTGGCCGCGATGCTGGGCGTCATGCTGATCAGTTTTCGCAAGCTGGCCGGCGATATCAGGAGCCTGCTGCTGTCGGCGGTTCATGGCCGGGTCGAGGCCTCGCGCCTCGCCACCGAGCTCGATGTCGCCCTGACCACGCTCGAGCATGGCCTTTGCATGCTCGATGCCGGCGGCAGTGTTTCGGTAGCCAATGAACGGGCCAAGCGCATGTTCTCGCGTCTGGGCCTCGAGCGTCTTTCGGGGCGCTCGCTGGACGACCTGTTGGCGGCGCTCAGCCAGACCGGCACGGTGGCGCCGACCACCATCGAGCGCCTGCGCAGCCTGATCGCCGAGCGCGTCTCGGGCAAGGTGCTGCTGGCGCTGCGGCCAGGCCTTTATCTCGAAGTGTCGGTCAGCTCCCGCCAGTCGCGCAGCGTCCTGCTGTTCGAAGATATCAGCGAGCGCGTGGCGGCCGAAGAAAAGATCAGCTTCATGGCCCGGCACGACACGTTGACGGGTCTTCACAACCGCAATGCCTTCGGCGAACTGGCGGCGGAGGAATTGCGGGCGCATATGCAGGAGGGCCTGGCCAGCGCCTTGATGATCGTAGACATCGACGAGTTCAAGCATGTCAATGACAGCCACGGCCATGTCATCGGCGATGACCTGTTACGCCAGGTGGCGGCCCGGTTGCGCCAGTCCTTGCCCGACCATGCGCTGCTGGCCCGGCTCGGTGGCGACGAATTCGTCGTCCTCTGCGGCTATCACCGCGAGGCGACATCGGGTCAGACCATGGCCGAGCACCTGCTCGAAGCCTTCGATCGGCCATTTGCGCTGGCTGGCATCAATTTGACCATCAAGGTCAGCGTGGGCCTGGTGACGCCCAACAGCGGCAGCGATGATCTGGATGACCTGATGACCAAGGCCGACCTTGCCCTCTACAAGGCCAAGAGCGAAGGCCGCGGGCGCAGCCAGGTCTTCCATGCCCAGATGGATGTCGACTATCACTACCGGCAGCGTCTCAAGACGGACCTGCGTCAGGCCGTGGCCGATGGCAGCCTGTCGCTGGCCTTCCAGCCGCTGCTCGACATCCATACGCGCCGCGTCGTCAGTTGCGAGGCGCTGGCGCGCTGGACGCATCCGGAACTGGGACCAATCGCCCCGGCCACCTTCATTCCCCTGGCAGAGGAAATGGGCATCATTTCCGATATCACTGCCTGGGTGGTGCGCAATGCCGTGGCCCAGTGCAGCCAGTGGGCGGGCGAGATCGGCGTCGCGGTCAATATTTCCGGCCGTGACTTCCGCGGTCTCGACCTGCCGGGCCTCGTGGATCAGGCGTTGGCGCAAAGCGGGCTTCCCGCTCCGCGACTGGAGCTTGAGGTGACGGAAACCGCCGTCATCGAGGAACACGACCTGGCCCAGAGCGTGCTGCAGAGCCTGGCGCGGCGTGGCATTTCCATTGCGCTCGATGATTTCGGCACCGGCTATTCCTCGCTGAGCTACCTCAATGCCCTGCCGTTCACCAAGCTCAAGATCGATCGCTCCTTCGTGCTCGATGTCGCCCAGGACAACCGTGCCCTGAGCCTCTTGGCCAATGTGGCGCGGCTGGGACGCGATCTCGACCTGGTCGTGGTTGCAGAAGGCGTTGAAACCGAAGACCAGCTCAATGCCATGCTCGACCATACCGGCATTCAGCAGGTCCAGGGATACCTGTTCAGCCGACCGCTGCCCGCCCGCGACATTGCCGAACTCATCGCCCGGCTCAACGGCGGCACGCGCAAACCATCCCCTGCCAAACGTAAACATGGTTAACCTTCGTTAACGCGCTGATAACCATGACGAAATACCGTCCATCACGCTTAAGTGGCGGCGGTATCGCGATTTTTGCCGATGCGGTTATCCCTAATGAAAGGTTAAGCTTGGCTATTCACCGGGGGAAACGGTCATCTGTACATGAGTGCGGCAATGGAAACGGCTTCGGGGGGTACGTCCCGATTTGCCACTAGTCTCGTCGATCTATTGGATCGCGTTCACTATCGACGCGTCTCGCCGGAGGAGCAGTTCGACCCCGTCTACCGGCTGCGCTACGAAGCGTATCGGCGCGAGGATTTCATCCCGATCAATTCCCAGGGCATTACCCGCGACGTCTATGACGAGGCGGACAACTGTTACTGCTTCGGCGTCTATATCGATGACGTCCTGGTCAGCTCGGTGCGCCTCCACATCGCCACGCCCGACAATCCAACATCGCCCAGCGCCGCCATCTGGCCCGACATATTGGGCGACATCCTTGCCAAGGGCGGCAGCTATATCGACCCCAGCCGCTTCACCGCCGATCACGATGCCTCGCTTGCCTATCCGGCCCTGCCATATCTGACGCTGCGTGCCGCGGTCATGGCCTGCGAACACTTCAAGGCAACCTATTGCATTTCCTCGGTGCGGCCCGAGCATGCTGCCTTCTACAAGCGCGTCTTCGGCTCGCAGCAACTGGCCGGCATCGGCTATTGGGGCGAACTCACCTTCCCGGTCTGCCTTTATGGCTCCTATATTCCGGTCATGTATCCGCGGGTGATCACGCGCTACCCGTTCTTTGATTCGACGCCGGAGGAGAGGGCTCAGTTCTTCGCGCCGGGCGGACATGCCATACCCGCCATCAAACCAACGGCGCGGCTGGCCAAAAGGCTCGAACAACTCTCGGGAACTGTCTGAGAAGACTGGTGCCGCCTACGTGACTCGAACACGTGACCCCATCATTACGAATGATGTGCTCTACCAACTGAGCTAAGGCGGCGCCGAAGACATGTCTTCGGGATGGGCGGTCTTTTACTGGGCGTTTTCAGCCGATGCAAGGGGCAAGGCGGGATCGGCAGGCGGCAGGGCAGGCGCTGCCTCAACCTTAGCCCCCGGAAGCGCCGCGGCGCGGGCATTGCTGGCCACCGGCACCTTCCACTCGAAGGCATCCAGGCGCCCCGTCACTGGCGAAATGGGTTCCCATTCATCGCTGATGATGCCGTCAGCAGTCCAGGCCGGGTCACGCGGAGCGCGCATGGCGCGGGCCAGCCATTCGCGAGCCTTGCCCTGGTCGCCGCTCTGGCCTTCTTCGATTTCGGCCATGAGGCTTGCCACGCCCTGGGTCGCATCCGGCCCTGCAAAGGGCTGCAGCGCGGCGCGGGCGCGGGGCCAGTCATAGGCGTCGATGGCGGCTCGGGCCATGGCCATGCCCGCTGCCCGATGTGCGGGCGGCATGTCGATGATTTCGCCCAGGCGCTTGAGGCGATCGACCGCCGATGCGCCGGGCTGGGAATGAGCATAAAGCGCGGCGATGTCGGGGTGGCCGGTGGCGCGCCAGATGCGCCGCAACAGGCTTTGCGCCCGGCGGGCCTCGCCGCGGCTCGAATAGATGCGGGCCGCGATCAGGGCGGCGGGCACGAAATCGGGCAAGAGCTTGAGCGCGGTCAGTGCATGTTCCAGCGCAGAATTGGGCTGGCTGGTCTCGGTTTCGCGGGCGCGTGCCGTTTCGATCACCGCCTGGCGACGGCGCTTGCGCGCCTTGTCCTCGCGGGTCGAGGCCGTTTCGGCATTGACCATGGCGACAGCTTCGGCCCATTGGCCGCGCCGCGCCAGATCATCGAACACGGCTTCGCCGGCCCAGGCCGTTTCGGGCGATAGAGCCAGGGTTTTGCGGGCAAAGGTCAGGGCAGCTTCGGGGCGGTTCTGGGCTTTTGCCTGGTCATAGAGCCCGGTCAGCGCCGCCACTGCGGTCTTTTCGCTGGCGATGAGGGCCCGATAGTGCTCGCGCGCCGCCGACATGTCGCCCAAGGCTAGGTCGGCCCGGGCTTCGAGCAGCTTGGCGGCCCCATTGTCGGGCAGGCGCGCCTGGGCTTCGCGGGCCATGATGCGGGCGCGGGCCGGATCGCCTGCCTGTAAGGCGATGACCGCATCGGAGAGGGCCTCGACGCCCTGCTGCCGCCTGCGGGCAGCGCGGCGGCGCGCCATGGCCTTGGGAGCATTGACGAGGCGCCGAACGATCGCCCAGACCAGGATGACGAGTGCGGCTGCAGCCATCAACAGGACCACGGCGGTGCCGAGGCGCGGCTGCATGCGGTAGCCGGCCAGTTCCAGCGTCAGCGTGCCCGGCAGGGCGATGACCCAGGCGGCGATGCCGGCAATCACGAGGCTGCCGATGATCCAGGAGGCGAGACGGATCATGCCCCGGCCTCCACATTGAGCGCTTCAGCTCGCAGCCGGGCGAGGAATGTCTGGGCAGCGGCGAGGCTTTCGATATCGGCAGCAACGCTGCCCGCAGCGCGGCGCATGAAGTCGGGCAGGGCGGCCAGTTCGGCGGCAGCGGCCACGAAATCACGGCGCGCGACGGCGGCTTCCAGACGTGCCACGACAGCGTCGGCGCTGTTCCCTTCGACGGCGCCGGACGGACGCATGGCGATCAGCCCGCGGAACCAGTCGGCCGTCGCATCCTGCCAGCCGGCATCTGCCCGGGCCGGGCGTCCGGCCAGAATGTCGGGCATGACGGCCGCGAGCTGGCTGGCAATGGTTTCGGGGCGGGGAAGTCCATCGGCGGCATGCGCAGCAATGGCTTCGGGCACGGTGTGCTGGGGCAGCGCCTGGCGCAGCGCCGCCAGTTCGGTGTCATAGGGCCGACCGCTGTCAAAGGCGCTGTCGAGCCCCGAAAAGATCAGCGGCAGCCGGATGGTGGCCGCTTCCGCACCGGCGTTGTCGCTGGCAGATTGGCTCAAGGTTGCCAGCTGCTGGCGGGTTTCCGCCAATTGGGTGGCGGCCGTCTCGGTTTCGGCCTTCAGGCTGTCCAGTTCGGCGCGCATGGCGGCCAGCGTTTCGGCACTGCCGCTATCGGTCGAAGCCGCGGAGAGTTCGTCGAGACGTGCCTGGAGGGCCGCCAGTTGTTCGGTCACGGCCGGATCGGTCTCTGCCGGTTGGGGTGAAGCCGCAGGTGTCGCCGCCAGATCAGCCTGCGCCGTTTCCAGCGCACCTACACGACCGGTCAGGGTCGAAAGTTCGTCCTGCACGGTGTTGGTAACGGTCTCGAGCTCGGGAATGGCGGTGGCAAATTGCGCGAGACGCGGATCAGCCGGCGCTTCCGCCTGTTGCGTCGCAGGCCATAGGCCGAACCAGGCCAGGCCATAGGCAGCGCCCAGGCCGATGACGCCGCCCACGATGCCAGCCAGCCAGGCCGTGCCACTGCCGGCATCGCCCTTACCGGTATCCTTGGGCACTGGTGACGGTCGCGCTGCGGCCGGTGATGCGGCGGATGCAGCTGGCTTGCCAGCGGGCTTTTCCGTTTTGCTCGTGTCCGCCCGGGCCGATAGCTTCTCGCCAGGCATGTCCGGGCCCGCCGGGCGTGCCGTGCCTTCGAGCACCGGCGGCCGCACAGGGCCGGATTTTCCTGCGGCCTTGGGATCGGTTGCCGGCGTATCCTTGCGGGTCTCTTCAGCCATGGGCCTTCCTTTGCTTGATACCGATCATGGCCCAGTTTGCTCGCGGGCAAAAGCCAGGGCCAGCGCCATCATCGCCTCTTCGCTAGGGTGGTCGGCGAGCAGGATGCGGCTGAAATGGGCCTCAAGCAGCGGCTGGGCAACGTTTTCCGACAGACAGATGACGGGGAGGTCGCGCCGGTCGGCAACTGCAATGACATCCTCGACCAGAGAGGAAAAGATTTCGGCGCTGCGGCGCGAATAGCAGAGCACGGCACCAAAACGCCCCGAGGCAAGGCCGATGCGCGTTTCTTCCGGTAGCGCGCTTTCGGCCACCATTTCATAGACCGGCACCGTGACCACCATGATGCCATGCGGCGCCAGCGTGTGGGCGAGGTCGCCACTCAAGTGTTTTCCGGCAGGATAGAGAACCGGCCCATCCGGTTGCGCCAGCGCAATCGTGGTGGCCAGCGAGTCCAGTGTGCCCTCGGCGGCGATGACCTCGGCAAAGCCGAGCTGACGCGCCTCATGCGCCGTGCGGTTGCCCACGGCAAAGACCGGTATGCCGATGATGGGATCGAGCGGCGCCAGTTCGGCCAGCGATCTGAGTGCATTGGTGCTGGTCAGCGCCAGGGCGGCAAAGCCCTGGGGCGGCGGCAGGTTGGCCTTGAGCGTCTGGCGCGCCATGACCGGCGCGATCTCGGCCGCAATCCCGAGGGCTTCCAGCCGCTCCCGCGTTGCCTCCGCATCCGGCTCGGGTCGGGTGATCAGCATCAGCATCAGCGGTTCCACTGCGCCACAAAGCCGGGCCCGGCCTGGTCGAGCAGGTCTTTTCCCACCGTTTCGCCGAGCTGCCGCGCATCGCGTCCCTGTGCCACGGCGCGGAAACTGGTCTGGCCATCGAGACTGAGGATTTCGCCCTTGAGCGTGAAAAGGTCGCCTTCGATCCGGCTCAGTGCTCCCACGGGCGTGCGGCAGGAACCGTCGAGCACCGCAAGCATGGCGCGTTCTGCGGCGATGCCGGCATGGGTTGGGGCATGGTCGAGTGGCGCGACGATGTCTGCCAGTCGGGCATCGCCGTCCCGAATGGCAAGGCCAATGGCGCCCTGGGCCGGGGCGGGCATGAAGTGTTCGGGGTCGAGAATGGCGGTGGCGCGATGCGCCTCGCCGAGCCGGTTGAGACCTGCAAGCGCCAGGAGGGTCGCATCGGCAACGCCTTCGAGCAGTTTGTTGAGCCGCGTATGTACATTGCCGCGGAAGGGCACGATCCGGAGATCGGGCCGCAGGCGCAGGGCCTGGGCGGCGCGGCGGATGGACGAGGTGCCGAAGCGGGCGCCTCGAGGCAGGTTGTCGACTCCCTTGACCGAAACGGAGATGAAGGCGTCGCGCACGTCTTCGCGTTCGAGGAAGGCAGCGAGAACCATGCCGGCCGGCATTCCCGTGGCCACGTCCTTGCTTGAATGCACGCCAATGTCGATGCGGCCGCTGAGCAGGGCCTCGTCGATCTCCTTGGTGAAGACGCCTTTGCCCCCTATTTCGGAGAGGGAGGTGTTTTCCGCCTGGCTGCGGTCGCCGCCGGTGGAAAAGACCTCGATGTCGATCCGATCTTCCGGCACGCCATGAGCCTTTGCCAGCATTTCGCGCACCAGTTTGGCCTGAGCCAGCGCCAGCGGGCTGCCGCGCGTTCCGATCCGGGCGAAGGGGGCTTGCGATTGCATGGGCGGGCGGTCCTAGTGTAGGCGATAGGCTCGATTTTGGAGTAGACCAGTTCGTCGTGACCGGGCAAGCGCAAGCCACCATACTGGGCATCGAAACCAGCTGCGACGAAACCGCCGCAGCGGTGATCACACGAGATGAATCGGGCCGGGGCACGATTCGTTCCAATGTGGTGCGATCCCAGCTCGATGAACATGCGGCCTTTGGCGGCGTGGTCCCCGAACTCGCGGCCCGGGCGCATGTGGAATGGCTGGACCATATCATCGCGCAGGCGGTGGACGAGGCTGGTATCAGGCTCGAGGATGTCGACGCCATTGCGGCGACCGCGGGGCCCGGCCTGATCGGGGGCGTGCTCGTGGGCCTCACAACCGCCAAGGCTCTGGCCGCATCGCTGGGAAAACGGCTGATTGCCGTCAATCATCTCGAAGGCCATGCGCTGACGGCGCGGCTGACCGATGGCGTGGCGTTCCCCTATCTCATGCTGCTGGTGTCGGGCGGGCACAGCCAGTTCGTCCTGGTGCGCGGCGTGGGTGACTACGAGCGCTGGGGCGGCACGATCGACGATGCTTTGGGCGAGGCCTTCGACAAGGTGGCCAAGCTTCTCTCGCTCGGCCATCCCGGAGGACCGGCGGTGGAACGGATCGCGCGAGAGGGCGACGCCGGGCGCTTCAAATTCCCCCGGCCTTTGCTGCGGGAAAAGCGGCTCGATTTTTCTTTTTCCGGCCTCAAGACAGCGGTGCGGTTGCAGGCCGAGGCGCTGGCGCCGCTGACCGACAAGGATGTCGCCGACATCGCCGCCAGCTTCCAGGCTGCGGTCACCAAGATCGTGGTCACGCGCGCGCGCCAGGCGCTGGAGCGGTTCCGGGCCGAATTGCCCGATGCCACGCCGCAATTGGTGGTGGCGGGCGGGGTCGCCGCCAACCGGGCGATTGCGGCGGCTCTCGACGCGGTGGTGGCGGAGACCGGCGCGCGACTGGTCGTGCCGCCCATTGCCCTTTGCACGGATAATGGGGCCATGGTCGCCTGGGCCGGTGCCGAGAGGCTGGCCCTGGGCGCGGATGACAGGCTCGACGTGGCGGCCAAACCGCGCTGGCCGCTCGACACGCCCGACATGAAGGTGAACCATGATGCGGCTTGAAAGCGTAGCGGTGATCGGGGGCGGGGCCTGGGGCACGGCCCTGGCGCAGGCGGCGGCCATGGCGGGCCGGCCGACAAGGCTCGTGGTGCGCAATGCGTCGCAGGCCGAGGCGATCAATAGCGGGCATGTCAACGAGGCGGCGCTGCCGGGACAGGCGCTGCTTCCATCAATCACGGCGTCCGATCACCTCAGTGAAGCCGATATCGTGGTGCTGGCCGTCCCGGCGCAGGCCACCCGCACGCTGCTGTCGGGGGTCGATCCGGCGCTTCTGGCCGGGCGGCCGGTCGTCCTCTCGGCCAAGGGCCTCGAAACCGGCACATTGGCGCGCCAGAGCGAAATCCTGGCCGACATGTCGCCCGATGCAATCGGTTTCGTGTTGTCGGGCCCGAGCTTTGCCGCCGACGTGGCGGCTGGGCGGCCGACGGCGGTGACGCTGGCCGGCGACGATGCCGACCAGACCTCCAATTTGGCTGCCGCGCTGGCGGGGCCGAGCTTCCGCCCCTATGCCGCCGACGACCGGATCGGCGTCGAGATCGCCGGTGCGCTCAAGAATGTCTATGCCCTGGCCTGTGGTGCCGTCGATGGTGCGCAATTGGGCGCCTCGGCGCGGGCGGCGCTGATCGCGCGCGGCTATGCCGAAATGGCCCGCATGGTGACGGCCATGGGCGGATCGGCGCATACATTGACAGGACTCGCCGGCCTGGGCGATCTGACGCTGACCTGCACTTCGGTGCAGTCGCGCAACTACCAGTTCGGCATGGCGCTGGGCGCAGGCCGGAAGACCGAGGATATCATCGCCTCGGGCGCCAAGCTCGCCGAAGGGGTCGCTACCGCGCCGGTGGCCGCGGCGCTTGCCCGGACGCTGGATGTCGACGCGCCGCTCATCGACGCAGTGGACGCCGTGGTTGGCGGCGAGGCCGATATTGCCACAATCGTTGCGGGGCTGATGTCCCGCCCGCTCAAGAGGGAAATCTGAACCATGCTCTACGCCATGATTGCCAAGGACAAGCCGGACGCCCTGCAGGTCCGTCTCGATACGCGCCCGGTGCATCTCGACCATCTCAATGGCCTGGGCAAGAAACTGGTCTTTGCCGGGGCCCTGCTGGATGCCGAGGACAAGCCGGAAGGCTCGATTGTGGTGTTCGAGGCCGAAACGCTTGAAGAGGCCGAGGCCATGGCGGCGGCCGATCCCTTCGTGGCCGCCGGTGTCTTTGCCAGTTACGAGGTCAAGCGCTGGCGGGTGGCCATCAACACGACGGGCGTGGAGCTCTAGCCATGGCCTATTGGCTGATGAAGTCGGAGCCTGACGTCTTTTCCTTCGATGATCTCGTGGCCAAGACGAAGAAGGACGAGGCCGAGGAATGGCATGGGGTGCGCAACTATGCGGCGCGCAACAACATGAAGGCGATGGCTGTCGGGGACGAGGCTTTCTTCTACCATTCCAATATCGGCAAGGAGATCGTCGGGATCATGAAGGTGGTCGCGCCGGCGCACCCCGACAGCACCGCCGAACTCAACGGCAAGGGCGAGGTGGTGTGGGAATGCGTCGACGTCCAGTCGGTCAAGCCCTTCCCCCGGGCCGTGACGCTTGCCGAGATCAAGGCCACGCCGGAACTGTCCGAGCTCGAACTGGTCAAGCTTTCCCGCCTCTCGGTGTCCAAGGTTTCCGACGCCGAGTGGAAACTCCTCTGCAAGATGGGTGGCTTGTAACCGTCCCGCAGGGCAAAGCGCGCCAGTGGCGCGGTTTGAGGTTACAAGGCCCGGAGAGCTATGCTCGGAGGGCGGGCAGTTCCGTCCCGCAGGGCAAAGCGCGCCAGTGGCGCGGTTTGAGCAAGGCCCGGAGAGCTACGCTCGGAGGGCGGGCGGTTCGTCCCCAAGAGCAAAGCGCGCCAAAGGGAGGCAAGTGCATGGTCACGACGATTGCGCGCAGTGCGGCGCGCTTCGGTTATGGCGTCGGCGGCGAGATCTTTGAGATCGGCGACCCTTTGCCGGATGAATACTGGGCCCACCCCGCTCATGCCTGGTCGCCGCTGCTTCCCTCGCGCATTCCCGGGCTGGAAGGTGTCCTGCTCAAATACGAAGGTTCCCATCTCAGCGGGTCGTTCAAGGACCGCATCATGGCGGCCAGCCTCGGCGAATTGCTGGCCCGCGAGCCGGATTGTCCCGGCGTCGTCGTTCCCTCGAGCGGCAATGCCGCCGTTTCGGCTGCGGCGCTCGGCGCAAGGCGGGGCCTGCCCATGGTCGCAGTCGTGCCGCTCGGCGTGCCTATCGAGCGGCTCAAGCCCGTCGTCAGTCGGGGAGGCCTCGTGGTGCGCGCGGGGGAGGGTCCGAGCCAGTCCTATGCGCTGGCCGATCGCCTGTCCGAAACCCTGGGTTTTTTCCGGCTCTATTCGACCTTTGCCTCGCCTTGGGCGGAATGGGGTTGTCGGGCCATCGGCCACGAACTGGCGGGGCAGATGGTCGGTCCTATCACACAGGTCGTGGCGCCGGTCAGCGCCGGCCCGGTACTGGTTGGGCTCGGTAACGGTCTGATCGAAGCCGGGCTGGCGCTGCCACCGCTGGTTGCGGTCCAGGCCGCCGGATGCGCCCCCATCGCCCGCGCCTATACGGCGGGAGAAGATCATGTCGAGCCTTGGCAGGACGCTGTCGATACCAAGGCCGCGGCCATTGCTGATCGGCTGGCGGGATATCCGCAGGATGGAACGCGGGTGCTCCAGGCGGTGCGCGCCAGCGGCGGCAGCGTCGCCGCGGTGTCCGATGCCGAACTCGCCGCCGCCCGGGCGGCGCTGTTGCGGCATGACGGGCTCGATGCCGAGTTCTCGGCAGTGGCCGGCGTGGCCTTGCTGATGCGCGCGCCCAAGGACCTCAAAGAGGGTACGGTCTGCGTCATCACGGCCTCGGGCTTCAAGCACACCTTTGCCGGCGACGCGCCCACGGCCATGCCCGACGCTGATCTTGCAGCGCAGGTCGATGCGTTTCTCGCGGAAGCCGATGCGACGGCGGTGATCCTGCGCTGACTATCCTCCGTGGGATTGCACTCCCTTCTCAGCCCTGCGCTCAAGGCGTATCATGGCTCGCGCAGTCTATCGTGAGGGGGGATTTCTCATGGATTTTCTAGCCGTCAACTTTCTGGCCGTGGTGCTGGCGACCGTGGCCAGCTTCGCCTTTGGCGCGGTCTGGTATATGGGCCTGTCCAATCAATGGCTCGCGGCGCTCGGCAAGTCGCGCGACCAGCTGGGCGTGGGCTATACGCCCTTTATCTGGTCAGTCGTGGTCGAACTGGTCATGGCCTATTTCCTGGCTCTCTTCACCCCGCTCCTTATGGGCGGCGTTTCGATCGGCGCCGCGATCCAGGTGGCCGTGCTGGTCTGGATCGGTTTCGTGCTGACGACGCTGATCATGAACCATCGCTATGAGGGCATGAAGTGGTCGCTGACGCTGATCGATGGCCTCCATATCCTGGGCGTGCTGGTCATCCAGGGCGTGGTGATCGGCCTTCTAGGCTAGATCGCTGCCGGTCACCACCGGCGGGGTCTGCACCGGCTCCGCCGCGGGGGCGTATTTGTTGAGCAGCGGCAGCTGGCTCATGGAAAACAGCACGGTCAGCGGCATGATTCCCCAGACCTTGAACGCCACCCAGAAATCGGTGTCGAAATTGCGCCAGACGACTTCGTTGAGCACGGCCAGCACGACAAAGAACAGACCCCAGTTGAGCGTCAGCCGCCACCAGCCCTCCGGCTTGAGCTTATAGACGTCGCCAAAGACATATTTCAGCAGCGACTGTCCGAAGGCGAGGCCACCGAGGAGCACGGCGGCAAACATCACATTGGTGATGGTGGGCTTCATCTTGATGAAGGTGTCGTCCTGCAGCCACAGCGTCAGTCCGCCGAAGATCAGCACGACGGCGCCCGTCACCAGCGGCATGACCGCGATCTTCTTGAGGATCAGCTTGCTCAGGATCAGCGAGATCACCATGGCGCCCATGAACCAGGCGGTGGCCACGAAGATGTCGGCGCGCGCATTCATGATGAAGAAGATGACCAGCGGGCCCAGCTCCAACGCCAGCTTGGTGAGCTGGGGGCGCAATTCGTCCCAGTTGACGTCGGGTTCGGCAGTCTTCTCGGTCATTTTGTCTTCCATGGCGTTGGCGCCAATGTGGCGGCCCAGGCCTCTCGTTGCAAGCCGATAGGGGATAAGAGTGGTCAGATTTTGTCGGCGCCCTATTCGCGGCCGGCAATGGCGCGGGCAAAATCGAGGGCCTTGAACGGTTCGAGATCGTTGACGCCTTCGCCGACGCCGATGAAGTGCACCGGCAGACCGAACCTGCGGGCGATGGCGACAAGAATGCCGCCGCGCGCCGTGCCGTCAAGCTTGGTCATGACCAGGCCCGTCACCCCGGCCCGCTGGCCAAAGATTTCCACCTGCTTGAGCGCATTCTGACCGGTCGTGGCATCGAGGGTCAGCAGCGTCGCATGCGGGGCCTCGGGATCGACCTTCTTGATGACGCGAATGACCTTTTCGAGCTCGTTCATCAGCTCGTCGCGGTTCTGCAGGCGCCCGGCCGTATCGATGATCAGCACGTCGCGGCCCTCGGTCCTGGCCTGGGTGACCGCGTCGAAGGCAAGGCCGGAGGCATCGGCTCCCGCTGGCCGGGAGATGACCGGGGCGCCGGTGCGCTGACCCCAGACCTGTAATTGCTCGATGGCGGCGGCGCGAAACGTGTCTCCGGCCGCCAGCATGACCGACTTGCCCTCGGCGGAAAACTTCTGCGCCAGCTTGCCGATCGTGGTGGTCTTGCCTGAGCCGTTGACGCCGATCATCAGGATGACGAAGGGCTTTTTCGACGGGTCGATGGCCAGCGGACGCGCGACAGGGCCCAACACCTTCTCGACCTCGGCGGCCAGAACGGCGCGCACGTCCTCGCCGGTCACGTCCTTGTCGAACCGGTCCCGGCGCAGGGTGTCGGTGATGGCCATGGCCGTGTCGATGCCGAGGTCAGCCTGCACCAGCACGTCTTCGAGTTCATCCAGGGTCGCCGCATCGAGCTTGCGCTTAGTGAAGACCGAGGTGATCGAGGTGGAGAGGTTGTCCGAAGAACGCTTGAGGCCGGTGGCGAGGCGCTGAAACCAACCCTGTTGCGGTGCCGCGGTCTGCGGCGCAGGAATGATCGGCATGCTGTCGCGCCGATCGGCCGCCTGTTCCTCGACTTCCTCGATATAGTCCGGCGTCGTTTCCGGCGGTCCGGGCGGCGGCAGGTCTTGGTGCGCCGGGGGCGGGGCGGATGACGGCTGCGGCTCGGGCTCAGGCTCGGGTGTCGGCGGGACAGTTTCGGGCACGGGCGGAATGGGCTCGACCGGGCGATCGGGCCGGGTCTCGGGCGGTGCCGGCGGCGGCGTAGGCTCTGGCGCGGGTGTCGGCTCCAGGCCGAAGAGGCGCTGGAAGAAGCCGGGTTTCTTGTCGCTCATACTGACGCCTTCACTGCTTTTCTTGGCCAACGTGCCATTGTTAGATCTCAGGCAGCCGCCTTGATCGCCTCGCCTGCAAGGCAGTTGCCGTCCATGCCGGTGATCAGGACGCCGCGCAAGGTGCCGGCCTCCAGTCCCGCAACGCGCACGGGGATGAAATGTTCGGTGCGGCCGATACCGCCACGTTCCATCAACACCGTTTCCGTCCTGCCGATGCGCGATTGGCAGAGTTTGGCGACCTGCCGTTCGCCCGCTTCGCGCAGCAGCTTTGCGCGCCTGCGGGCCAGGCTCTTGTCGACCTGCGGCATGCGCGCGGCGGGCGTGCCGGGGCGTGGCGAAAACGGAAAGGCGTGGATATAGGTCAGGCCCGCCTCGGCGATGAAGCGCAGGGAATTGTCGAACATGGCGTCGGTTTCGGTGGGAAAGCCGGCAATGATATCGGCGCCGAACACCATGTCGGATCGCCGTGCGCGCAGGTTTTCCACCACGGCCAGGGCATCGGCGCGCAGGTGACGGCGCTTCATGCGCTTGAGAATGAGATCGTCGCCCGATTGCAGCGACAGATGCAGATGCGGCATCAGCCGCGTTTCGCTCACGGCCTCATAGAGCGCCGGATCGGCCTCGATACTGTCGATCGAGGAAATGCGCAGGCGCGGCAGGTCCGGCACGTGTCTGAGTATCGCCTGCACCAGTTGTCCCAGCGTCGGTCTGCCGGGAAGATCGGGCCCATAGGAAGTGATGTCGACGCCGGTCAGCACCACTTCGGCAATGCCGTTGCCGACGAGCTTTTTGACCTGGTCGACGACAAAGCCCATGGGCACCGAACGCGAGGGGCCGCGGCCGAAAGGAATGATGCAGAAGGTGCAGCGATGGTCGCAGCCATTCTGTACCTGGACGAAGGCGCGGGTGTGCCCGTCCATGCCCTCGATCAGGTGCAGGGCGGTTTCACGCACACTGCCGATATCGTTGACCTGCACCTTGTCGTTGAGCGGCAGGCCGAACAGGACCGGCGCGTAGCTTTCGGCGCGAAGCTTGTCGTCATTGCCGATGACGAGATCGACCTCCGGCATGTCGCCAAAGCTGCGCGCCTCGGTCTGAGCGGCGCAGCCGGTGACGATGATGCGCGCCTCAGGATGATCGCGGCGGGCCCGGCGCACGGCCTGGCGGGCCTGCTTGACCGCCTCAGCCGTCACCGCGCAGGTATTGACGATGATGGCGTTGTCGAGCCCCGCCTTTTCAGCCTCGGCCTTGATCACCGCGCTTTCATGGGCGTTGAGGCGGCAGCCGAATGTCAGCGTCTCGACGGCCATCAGGCGGCCTCGCTGCGCGTCCAGGCGCCGGTTGCGGGATCGAGCCTGCCGCGCCATTCGAACTCGGCCGGGCCGGTCAGGGTGACGTGGTCATTGTCGAGCCATTCGACGACAAGATCGCCGCCCGGCACCGTCACGGTCGCCTTGCGGCCGGTGCGGCGGGTGCGCGCGCCATTGACCAGAGCCGCGCAGGCCGCAGTGCCGCAAGCCTGGGTCAGTCCGGCGCCGCGTTCCCAGGTGCGTAAGATGATATGGTCGGGCTTGACCACCTCGGCGATGGAAATATTGGCGCGCTCGGGAAACAGCGGATGGTTTTCGAGCAGCGGGCCGAAGCGGTCTAGCGCATAGGACCAGACGTCGTCCCTGACCCAGAATGTCGCCTGCGGATTGCCCATGGACATGACCGACGGGGAGTGCAGCACGGGTGCGTCGATGGGCCCGATCTGCAGCTCCACCTGGCGGGTATCGGCGAATTCCTCGTTGAGGGGGATGTCGTACCAGGCGAATTTGGGCGTGCCCATATCGACGGTGATGAGGTTATCGTCGGCCTCTTCGCCAAAGAGAATGCCGGCGACGGTCTCGAAGGTGAAGCGCTGTCGGCCCTGTTCGGCTGAAAGCGCCTGGACGACGCAGCGCATGCCATTGCCGCAGGCCTGGGCGATGGAGCCGTCGGAGTTGATGATTTCAATATAATTGGCCGTGCCCGGCGTCCTTGGATCGTGGATGGCCATGATCTGATCGAAGCGCGTTTCGGGCCTTGCATTGATCGCGATGGCCGCCTCTGGCGTGACGCGGGCCTTGGTGCCGCGCATGTCGGCGACGATGATCTGGTTGCCCAGTCCGTTCATCTTCAAGAAGGGGACGTCGCTCACGGCGGTATTCCAGCGCTCTGCTGCCCTATTGGCAGCCCGTGCGCCCTATATGGCCGATCAGATGGCAAATTGCCAGACCACGCCGCCACAAGCCGGTCCGAGGCACGGCAGTCCGGCCAATTTTCTTTTAATCTTAACCACTTGAGCTGGCTGTGCTCTTAACCAGAGTTGCAGCTTTGAGATGCATGGAGCGCACATTGCACTAGTGTGGCCGTCGAAGAATTCTTGTTGCCCTGTCCCATGAGGAGCCTTGGCCATGAATATGCCGCTCATCTCCGACCAGATCATCACCGACTGGCAGCCGCATTACCCCAAGCTGTGGGGCAACCAGTCGCTGCGCCTCAGCCACAGCTTGGCCAACTCGCCCCTCTTTACCGACGAGGCCTTGGCGGCGCTGATCGATGCCAGCCCGCGCGAGGCCTATCACGTCAACTATTCGCAGAAGACACCGGGCAATCCGCCCAAGCGGCGCGAAGGCGAGATCAAGGGGCTTTCAGGCGCCGAGGTGATCGAGACGGTCCGCAATGGCAATATCTGGGTGAACCTCACTGCGCCGGCCAAGGTCAATCCGGCCTATGGCGCGCTGCTCGACAGCCTCTACAGCGAGTTCGAAGAGCGTGTTCCCGGTTTCAAGAGCTACAAGCGGAACCTCACGATCCTCATTTCATCGCCCAATGTCTCGGTGAAGTATCATTCGGACGTGCCGGGCCAGAGCCTCTGGCAGGTGCGTGGCACAAAGAAGGTCTATGTCTATCCTGCGCAGGCACCGTTCATTTCCCAGCCGGCACTGGAAAAGCTGATCCTCGGGCAATTGCGCGAAACCGACATGCCGTTCGAGCCCTGGTTCGACCATTTCGCGCAGGTCTATGACCTGGAAGCGGGGCAGATGCTGCACTGGCCGCTCAACGGTCCGCATCGCGTGGTCAATCACGGAATGCTCAATGTCAGCTTCACCACCGAGCACTGGACCGACGAGCTGCGCAAGCACTACGCGGTCAACTATGCCAATGGCGTGCTGCGTGACAAGCTGGGTTGGCAGAAGCTCAGCCAGCAGGTGACCGGTCTCTCCTATCTCACCAAGCTCGGCATTGCCGGGGCGGTGAAATTCTCGCCGCTCAATCCGCAGAAGAAGAAGGTCTATACCGTCGACTTCCAGGTCGATCCGGCCGCTCCCGAAGGTGTGCGGGACATTCCGGCGCATACATTCGAGAAATGAGCCTGGTCGAGGCCATCGCCGACGATGAGGAGCGCCGCACTGCCGTGGCGGTACAAGCGGATACGCGCCTTGTCGGCTCGGTCCTGCGCAGCCGCGAGGCCCTCGACGCCATAGCGCATCGCTGGCAGGGCCTCGAGCGGTTCTCGCAAGGGGCTAACCTCTTCCAGAGCCTGGGCTGGGCCCGGTCGATCTTCGATTTCGAAGCGTCGCGCGGCAATACCGCCTTCGATCCAATGATCGCCATCATCGAGGACGGGCAGCGTCTGGTGGGCGTCCTGCCGCTCGAGCGAGTACGCACCGGCGCGCGGTCACTGCTGGTGCCGCTCGGGCATGCTTTCGCGCAGATCTCCGACGTTCTCCTGGCGCCTGGCGTGGAACCGGTGGCGGCCGTGGCGCAATTGCTGCGTAGCGCCATCCAGGCGGCGCCCAGCGACGGGGTGAGCCTGCTCAAGGTGCGCGCTGGATCGGCGCTGGCCCTGGGCATGCCGAACACGCACATCATGACCGGCGAAGAGCAGGGCGCGCCCTATGTGGCGCTCGATGCCTTCCCGGACTTTGCCACCTATTTTGCAACCGTGCGCACGAAGACGCGCAAGAATATGCGCAATGCGCGCAACCGGCTCGAACGCGAGGGTTCGCTCGAGCATCGCGTGATCACCGATCCATCCGAACAGATGGCACTGATCACGCGCACGCTGGGGGGCCGCGCCGATCGCCTCAAGGCGCAGGGCCTGACCTCGCGCGCCTTCCGCGATGGTGGCTTCATCGGCTTCTGCAAGAGCCTCGTCGCCCGGGGCGACATGTCCATCCTGGCCTTTTCGCTCCAGCACAACGGCCATCCGCTGGCCGAACAATGGGGCTTTGTGGCCGGCGGGCGCTATTATGCCTTCGTCGCCAGCCGCGATTTCTCCAATTCCGACGAAAGCCCTGGCAAGCTGCATCTGCGCGAGATCATCGAAGCCTGTGCCCAGCGTGGGCTGAAAGGCTGCGACCTCGGCGTGCCGGTCATGCCCTACAAGCTCACCTTCGCCACAGAGACCATCGCGCTCCACGACTATGCGCTGCCGATCACGCCACGCGGCTGGCTTCTGATCCAGCTCTGGGACGTGCGCCTGCGGCCCAGCCTCAAGCGCCTGATGCTGGGCATGCCCGCCGGCGCGCGGGCAGGCCTCATGCGGTTCTTCCGTCACGGTCATCAGGGCGAGGCCGCCTGACGCGGTTCCCGGCAGATCTGGGTGGCACTGCTCGGCTCCTGACACGCAATGTCGCCGAGGTGGCAAAGGCTGAAGTCATGACGAAGATTTCGAACCGTATTGCCCTGTCCATCGCAGCTCTCCCCTTGCGGCCCGATATGCGCGTGCTCGAAATTGGCTGCGGGCCGGGCGTGGCGGCACGACATATCAGCCGCATATTGGGCACCGGGAAGATTGTGGCGATTGACCGGTCCCCCAAGGCCATTGCACAGGCTTTGGCCGGATCGGGGTTGGAATTGGCCAGTGGGCGGCTGGAGTTTCGGCAGTCTTCGATCGAAGATTTCGAGCTTAAACCCGGCGAGGCGCGGTTCGACCTGGCCTTTGCCATGCGGGTCGGTGCGCTCGATGGACGGCACCCCGAGATCGGTGCCGAGGCCATGGGACGGATCAAGGCGGCGTTGCTGGACGATGGGCTGATCTGCATCGACCAGAGACCGCCGCTTTGCGCGCGGGAAATTTCCTGGTTTCCTTGACTCGCTGCACGCTTTCCCCTAAAGCCACCCCGTCCATCAGGCCCTTGCTCCTGACCAGCCCACCGGGACCCCTTGCGGGTCTTACACGATCCCGGAGGCCAACATCCGCCAGCGCGTTGCGCCCGCGGGTGGGTTTTGCATTTGGCCAAGTGGACCCTATCTCTTGCGGGATTGGCCCGTGGGCGAAAAGGAAGCGATATGTTTGAGAGCTTAAGCGACCGGCTTGGCAAGATTTTCGACGGACTTCGGGGACGCGGCGCGCTCAACGCTGCCGATGTCGACGCGGCCATGCGCGAAATCCGTCGGGCGCTGATCGAGGCCGACGTTTCGCTCGAAGTCGTCCGGGCCTTTGTCGAACAGGTGCGCGAACGCGCCGTTGGCGCCGAGGTTACCCGTTCGGTGACGCCGGGCCAGCAGGTCGTCAAGATCGTCAATGACGAACTTGTCCAGGTCCTGGGCTCGGATGCCGTCACCATCGATCTCAATGCCCCGGCACCCGTGACCCTCCTCATGGTGGGTCTGCAGGGCTCGGGCAAGACCACGACCACCGCCAAGATTGCCAAGCGCCTCAAGGACCGGAACAAGAAGAAGGTCCTGCTCGCCTCGCTCGATACCCGCCGCCCGGCCGCCATGGAGCAGCTGCGCGTGCTGGGCGAACAGGTCGGCGTCGATACGCTGCCCATCGTCACCACCGAAACTCCTGTCGAGATTGCCCGCCGCGCCGAGCGCGAAGGCCGCCTGGGTGGCTATGACGTCCTCATCCTTGATACCGCTGGCCGTACCCATATCGACGAAGAGCTGATGGCCGAGACGGTCTCCATCAAGGAGATCGCCCGCCCGCACGAAATCCTTCTCGTCGTCGATGCGCTGACCGGCCAGGACGCGATCAACGTGGCGCGCTCGTTCGACGGGCGTCTCGATGTCACCGGCATCGTCATGACCCGCGTCGATGGCGACGGGCGCGGCGGCGCGGCGCTCTCGATGCGGGCGGCCACCGGCAAGCCGATCAAGCTGATCGGCGTCGGCGAAAAGATGGATGCGCTGGAAGATTTCCATCCCAGCCGCATTGCCGACCGCATCCTCGGGATGGGCGATATCGTCAGCCTCGTCGAGAAGGCCGCCGAGCACGTCACGGCCGAAGATGCCGAGAAGATGGCGAAGAAGCTCAAGAAGGGCTCCTTCGATCTCGACGACCTGCGCGCGCAGCTGATCCAGATGAAGAAGATGGGCGGCATGGGCGGCCTGATGGGCCTGCTTCCGGGTGCGGGGCAGCTCAAGAAGGCCATGGCCGGCGCCAATGTCGACGAAAAGGTCTTCGATCGGCAGATCGCCATCATCAATTCGATGACGAGGAAGGAGCGGGCCAATCCCGACCTGCTCAATGCCAGCCGCCGCAAGCGCATCGCTGCCGGCGCGGGCGTGGAAGTCAGCGAAATCAACAAGCTCGCCAAGCAGCATCGCCAGATGGCCGACATGATGAAGAAGGTCGGCAAGGGCGGCATGGGTGCCCTGGGCGGGATGTTCGGCGGCAAGATGGGCGGCATGCTCGGCGGCATGCCCGACCTTTCCAAGATGGATCCCAAGCAGCTTGAGCAGATGGCCCGCCAGGCCGGCATCAATCCCGAGCAGTTGAAGGGCCTGCCCTCGGCAGACCTTCCGCCGCCCGCGAAGGCGCTGCCCAGCGACGTCAATGCGCTTTTGAAATCCTCCGGCGGACCGGCCTTGCCCGGTCTTGGCGGAGCACCCCGTTTCCCCGGCCTGCCCGGCCTGGGCAAGAAGAAATAACCCTTAAACCGACTTAGAACTGACAGGACTGCACTATGGCTCTCAAGATCCGCCTTGCCCGCGCCGGCACCAAGAAGCGCCCCTTCTACCACATCGTCATCGCCGATGCCCGTTCGCCGCGCGACGGCCGCTTCATCGAAAAGCTGGGCACTTTCAACCCGCTGCTTGCCAAGGACGCTGAAAACCGCGTCGTGCTCGACACCGAGCGCGCCAAGCATTGGCTCTCGCATGGCGCCCAGCCGACCGACCGCGTGCTGCGCTTCCTCGACGCTGCCGGCCTTGCCAAGCGCGACGCCCGCAATAACCCGAACAAGGGTGTTCCCGGCGACAAGGCCAAGGAACGCGCTGAAGAGCGCGCCGCCAAGGCCGCTGCCGGTTCAGAAGACGCCGCTGCCGAATAAGGTTCAGGTTTCATCACCTGAAAAGAATATCCCCGGTCTCGCGACCGGGGATTTTTTTATTCTGATCTCGCCCTTCGATGCCGCCAGGCGGCACTTCCGGGGGCTCAAAGCGGCGATCCGTTGGGGACCGCATGGTGAGGTGTGCAGCCAAGCGCAGCCTCGACCCACGGGGTCGCCTGGGCCTACTGCTTGAGCTTCGCGAGGATCGCCGCACCCATTTCTTCGGTGCCGACGGTCTTGCGATTGTCCTGCGCGATGTCGCCGGTGCGCAACCCGTCGCTGAGGACGGCCGAGATGGCGTCTTCGACGCGGGTGGCCAGCTCGCCCATGTTGAACGAATAGCGCAGCGCCATGGCGACCGAGGCGATCATGGCGATGGGATTGGCAATGCCCTGGCCCGCAATGTCGGGAGCCGAGCCGTGGACGGGCTCGTAGAAGGCCTTGCGCTTGCCGGTGACCGGATCGGGCGCGCCAAGCGAGGCCGAAGGCAGCATGCCGAGCGAACCGGTGAGCATGGCGGCGACGTCGGAGAGAATATCGCCGAACAGGTTGTCGGTCACCATGACGTCGAACTGCTTGGGCGTGCGCACCAGCTGCATGGCGGCATTGTCGGCCAGGATGTGGTGCAACTCGACATCGGGATAGTCCTTGCCGACGCCCTTGACCACCTCGTCCCACAGCACGCCGGACTTCATGACATTCTTCTTGTCGGCCGAATGAACCTTGCCCGAACGGGTACGGGCCAGGTCGAAGGCGACCCGGGCGATGCGGTCGATTTCGTAGGTCTCATAGACCTGCGTATCCACGGCGCGCTTCTGGCCATTGCCGAGATCGGTAATGGTCTTGGGCTCGCCGAAATAGACGCCGCCGGTCAGTTCGCGGACGATGAGGATATCGAGGCCTTCGACCAGTTCGCGCTTGAGCGAGGAGGCCTCGGCAAGCGCCGGGTAGCAGATGGCGGGGCGGAGATTGGCGAAGACGGCCAATTCCTTGCGGAGGCGCAGGAGGGCGGCTTCGGGACGATGCTCATAGGCAACATTGTCCCATTTCGGCCCGCCCACGGCGCCGAAGATCACGGCATCGGCGGCCTTGGCCTTTTCGACGTCTTCATCGGTAATGGCCACGCCCTGGGCGTCATAGGCGGCGCCACCGGCCAGCCCGGAATCGGTCGAGAAATCAGTCAGGCCTTCGCTATTGGTCCAGGCGATGAGCTTTTCCACCTCGACCATGATCTCGGTGCCGATGCCGTCGCCCGGCAGAAGGAAAAGGGAATGGGTGGCCATGATGGGAATGCTCCTCGCCGTACTGGTGGGTACACCTTGAATTTGCGCCGACATAACGGGTTTTTGGCCTGCCGCGCAAGGCGGGTTCAGGTAAATCCGTTCCGGTCGAACAGCACCCAGAAGGCGAAGACATTGGTGAGGAAATGCGCCAGGCCCGTATAGAAGACCGAGCCGGTGCGCCAGGCGATCCAGGTCCAGAGCAGGCCCAAGGCCGCCGCGCCGCCGATCAGCGCAAGGGCGCCGCCATCGAAGGCAATGCCGACGCTGAACAGCAGGGGCACGTGCCAGGCGCTGAACAGCAGCCAGCTTAGCCAGAAGCCGAGGCGCGGCCTTGTGCGGAAGGTGGCGAGAAAGCCGCCGCGCCAGGCCATTTCCTCGAGCGGCGCATTGATGCCGGCCATGAGCAGGGCCAGGTACATGCCGCCCTGGCTCAGGATGGACGTGTTGGGCACGAAACTGACCAGTGCGACCACGCCGACCTGGGCCAGCAAAAGCGGGATGATCCACCAGTCACGCCAGGCGAATTTTTCCGAGAGCAGTCGCCCGTCGTCGCCCTTGAGGGCATGCCAGCCGATGACCGGCATGCAGAAGAAGAGCCAATAGAAGGTGAGGACGAAGAGATAGCCGTGCTGCGGGTGCCACTGGGTCAGCGCCGGCACGAGGAGAAACAGCGCTCCGATGAGGAGCGCTGCATGCAGGACCAGGGCGGCCTGGCGGAAGGTCAGGTTTTCGGGGACTGCCGCAGGCGCGAGGCTGTCCATGGGGTCATGGCCTCAGGCGTGGCTCGTGGCGGCGCCGATGCGGGCGGTGACTTCGATCTCGATCTTCATGCCCTCCTCGATCATCTGCACGATGAGCATGGATGCGGCGGGGCGGATATCCTTGAAGACCGGGCCGACGGCGGCCACGACCTCGTCCACCAGCGAGCGGTCGCCGACATAATAGACCACGCGCACGGTATCCGCGATCGAGGAACCGGTTTCCTTCAGCGCCTTGTCGATGGTGGCGAGGGCGTTTTTCGCCTGCTCGCCGACGCTTTCGGGCATGGTCATGCTGGCATAGTCATAGCCCGTTGTGCCCGAGACATAGACCGTATCCTCGTGCCGGACGGCGCGGGAATAACCGAAGGTGGCTTCGAAGGGGGAGCCGGTGGAAACGCGCTGAACCATTTTTGTTCCTAGGTGGCGGCGGGTCGTCCGCCGCCGGTGACGAAAAACTTAGAGCCAGGGGCGCTCGGAGGCCATCTTGCCCTCGAAGGCGGCGATGGAGGGATCGGACTTCAGCGTGCCGGCAATGTCGTCGAGGCCTTCGAGCAGGATCTGCTTGCGGCTCGGATCGATGTCGAAGTGAAGCGTGCCGCCATCCGGACCCTTGATGGTCTGCGATTCCAGATCGATCGTCAGCGTCGCATTCGAGCCGCGCTCGGCATCGTCGAGCAGGAGCTTCAACTGGTCGGGCGTGACCACGAGGGGCAGGATGCCGTTCTTGAAGCAGTTATTGTAGAAAATGTCGGCAAAGCTGGTGGAGATGACGCAGCGAATGCCGAAATCGAGCAGGGCCCAGGGGGCGTGCTCGCGGCTCGAGCCGCAGCCGAAATTGTCGCCGGCAATGATGATCTGCGCCTGGCGATAGGCGGGCTTGTTGAGCACGAAATCGGGGTTTTCCGAGCCGTCCTCATTATAGCGCATTTCCGAAAACAGCGCGGTGCCGAGGCCCGTGCGCTTGATGGTCTTCAGATACTGCTTGGGGATGATCATATCGGTGTCGATATTGATGATCGGCAGGGGCGCCGCGACACCGGTCAGGGTGGTGAACTTATCCATGGAGTTTTGGGACCTCGCTGTTGGCTAGCGTCATCGCGCAAAAGCGGGGTTTCGGTCAAGGCCAAACCGTACCGAAGCGTACGGTTGGCGCGGTGCGGGCCGTCGATCGCAATTCGGACCGGCGTGGCAGACCGCCGGAAGGCCCCAAGACTTTCCGGTTGCGGATGGACGTATCCCGAGGCGCGTGCGTCTCAGTAAAATGGGTAAAATAGAGACGTCGCCGCCTCGGGACCCGCCATTCGCGCGCAGCGCTTATGGCCTTCTCCCTTCAAATCTCTCCACTGGAGAGATTTGCCCTTCGGGACAGCTCGAAGTTTCTACTGCTTTACGGGCCCCTATTGATCGCTCGTCGCAAGGTGACCCGACCGGCAGCCAGGCCCTGGAGCGACCCAGGACCCAACCGGCTCCCCCCGCAAAGTTCGCTGCAGTCCGTCCGCGCGGAGGTGATGGGGGAAGTATGGTGGCGGACCGAGGGGGCGGGGATAAGTATTTTGCGTTGTTGCGGGTCGTTCGAGGCCGAGGATGAATGGATGATACCGTGCCGTCTCCTCAACCACTGCACCTCACCCTCGGGCTTGACCCGAGGCGTGGCACTTGCCGACATTGTCCTGATCATCGCGCCGTTCGGGGTTTGCCACGCATCACGGCGCCTGTTGAAATCCCAAGGCACAGAGCGCTCGGCTCAAGGTCGAGGGTGACAGCCGGTGGGATGGAAATAGAGAGACAGTTCCGAAGGACGGCTTTCGACCCCGGGACGGTCTTACGCCGGGGTGTCATCGTTGTCGAAAACGGCCATTCTAGGATTCGCTTGTACTTTCGATAAACCGCATTATCGGCAGACCTAAAGCGGCAGGGATTTTAGCCCAGTTCCCCTTGCCATCGAGATTTCATACATGGCCGGGGCCTCAACCAAGTCGGTGATCTTATGAATCTCCGGCCACTTCCAGATCAGGGTGGAGGCCACCTGATGCAAAGGTGTTTTCTGATAGGCGGGCTGCAAAATGAACCCATGGAGTCCAGCAGATCTCAGCGCTGTGCGTTCAGCAGGGTTTTTAAGAACCCGGCCATCTCCGGAAATGAACATCCATCGCTCATTCGACGCCCGAAGCATCTCGATCCATTCGAGATCAGCAGAATTTCTGCCGTTGGGAAGACCGGGGACGTCCTTGATGTGGAAAGCGCGATGCCCTTCGTGCTGGATATATCCATCCAACGTCGTCGCCAATACCGGTGCGGTACAGTTGTCGAAGAGGACCTTCACGCCGCTAGCTTGTGCTCCAGGGTCTGCTCGAACTCCATCGCCCGCTTGACCGCACTCTCTGAAACCTCATAGGCTCTGGCCGCCAGCCCAGTACCCATATTTGTTCCAGCCGCAGCAAGGACCTTCGTGGGGACGCTTGTCTCAGCGTCAATCGGCGCGCCAAACGCCCGCTTCGGGTCAACTACGATATTTGCGCGGCGTCCGGCTGGCCACCACCGGTTGGGGTAACCGTCATCACCGAAATCGACTGCCTTCAGGATTGGATCCAAAATCACCTTGAACTCAAATTGGCGCTTGAACAGGTTCAGGAGCCTCTCCCGCTCCACGCCATCTTCATCAGTCTCGATGACATGCAGAAACACCTCTCTGCCAGCTGTCAGAAAGCGGTTCGTAGACAGGGGATGGCTCTTTGCAATGACCTCTTGGGCCAGCTCAATTGCAGACCTAATGCGAACCGGCGGCACGCCGTTCTTGATGAACGCCGCGGCGACGCGGACTTCCATTAGGTCGAGGAAACCCAAAAAAATCTGATCGTCACCTAGGTTTACCTGGGAGGGCCATAAAGGCTCATAGTGCTTGTCACCTATCGAATGACCTTTGAGCCAACGGGTGATTTTCTGCGTAGGGATGCGCAGAAGTTTGCCCGCTTCGGCGGGCGTGTATAACCCCACTCCGATCAATTCCGGCATCTGCATCTCCTTGTGCAATATGGGCTGATATCGCACCGTGCCTCCGTTGCGTATCATATGGGAGTGAATCTCTCCATAGGCACCCTGCCTCGTCCCCGCTGGCGATTGGGTATAGAATCCTACGGCAAACTGCATGTCCAAGGCACGCCGCGTCCATAAATACCTAAAGAGGCCGGTTAGCGACCCAAAAGCTATTCGCCTTTCGGCAGCCAATATCGGACAGTCCAGCTCCCACCCCAAGCCCGACAACAAAACACCCCCGGGCGGGCCCGAGGGTGATGAGTGGTATGAGAAGCAAATTGCTCGACTTCCCGCCTTCGTTCCTCAGCCTTCAAGGCTCTCGCGGGCGTCGACGCCGAGCATGATGTTGAGGTTCTGCACCGCCGCACCCGAGGCGCCCTTGCCGAGATTGTCGTAGACGGCGGCGATGACGGCCTGGTTGGTCTCGTCATTGGCAAAGACATGCAGGGTCAGCGTATTGGTGCCGTTATGGGCCTGCGGGTCGAGGGCGGCG
>PJUF01000164.1_pt1 | contig 57986 bp, 45 predicted proteins | sample 1512191 | NCBI WGS metagenome assembly PJUF01 (sample SAMN08177673, study PRJNA422409) | Feces metagenome, whole genome shotgun sequencing project. | isolation source: Chicken feces (3) enriched on wood chips | host: Gallus gallus | place: USA: Madison | collected 2015-01-15 | reverse complement strand
TTTTTATTTAATACGTTAAGGAAAAGTAAAATAAGTATGTGACAACAGTATGTCAGTAATCTTAAATTACGTGTTTATTTCCTTACTGCACCCCAGTATTCGGTTAGTTTTTGGCGATTTACTAATTTTACTACATACGTTAGAAGGCTTAAAACGAGGATGGAGTTTTCTTAACAGATAATCTTACATAATCTAATTAAATAACTGTACTTTTGTGGCAATGCCGAAAATAAAGAACTATATCGAAGATCTTAGACATATCTTATTGATGTGGTTTGTGTTATTTTCATTTGCACCTTGTACGGTTAAGGAAGTATTGCGCCATTCGGTAACTACGGATTACGCTAAACCGCTGAACAAGTCAAAAACAACTACACTAACAAGCAGCTGTTTCTATTCGCAAATTGAAAATCAGCAAATTTCGGTTGTAAAAAAATCAAAAATCAACAAACAAATTGAGCCTTTTGATTTTTCTGGAAACCAGTATTTTGCGGTACATTCTGCCAAAGTTTACGGGGATTATTCTAAAGCCTCTTCAGGTAACAGCCCGCCCAAATATATTTTATTTAAACGTCTGAAAATTGATGTTGCGTAATTATTCTTTCGCATTATTTATCATTCCACGTTTAATAAAATATAAAATTCATGAAACAACATATTGACAGTGCTGCCGGCAAGGCCGGACTTTTTACATTATCCCTGCGTTGGGTAATTGGCTGGACATATTTTTCTGCCTTCTGGAGACGACTGATTTTAGACAATAAACTTATTCCAGAAGAAGCGGGCTATATAGGCGAAAAGTTTAATCACTTTCTTCCAAATGCCTTGGGTATTAAACCAATTATTGAATATTTGGTTTCCAATCCTGACGCCTTGCAATTTTCAATGGTTACTTTTACAATTGTAGAAGCCATTGTGGGTTTGTTTATCATTCTTGGATTGTTTACAAGGCTGATGAGTATTGGGATATTTTTTCTGGCAATGGGAATTCTTCTGGGTTCTGGCTGGATTGGGACAACTTGTTTAGACGAATGGCAAATTGGCGTATTGGGCGTAGCCAGTGGTTTTGTCTTGTATCTTACAGGGAGTGGTGCTTATTCTTTAGATAATTACTTAATGAATGAAAATCAGCCATTTACCCGCAAAAAGTGGTTTGCTTATTTAGGTTCGGGTGAGCTTCCAATTAAAAATTTGGCGCCTAAAGTTTTGATAATATCGGTATTTATTTTCGGACTTACTTTGTTTACCAATCAATATTTTCACGGAGGTGTGTTTGGTACGCTTCATAATAAATCGGTAAAGCCTAAGGTTGAAATTTCAAATATTCAGCATAATAGCTCGCAGCTTACTTTTCAATTATTCAGGGTAGAAGGGGCAGATGTCTATGGTTCATTTTTGATTGGTATACAGGTTTTAGACGAAAATAATCAAGTGGTTAAATCCATTGATCAAAACGAATTGGCTCAATTTCCAAAAGAAAAAATCAATAATCATTATGTCGCAAAAATTAAGTCGGGAAAACACAGTTTGATTTTACCGCTTGGAGCAAAAGCCGACTTGACAATAGATTTGGAAGGAATTGTGCTCAAAGAAAATTATACTTTGAAATTGATTGACATCAGCGGAATTGAGTGGACTGCAGCAATAGAGTAAATTATGTTTTTTGTAAATAAAAAGCTGTCGTAGTTTGCGGCAGCTTTTTACTTTTAGATTTCATTAGCGATAGTTTCCAGGATGGCCGTAAATTCAGGGTGTCGAATACATAATCTTTATTTTAATACATCCGCCATTTTTCTTTAAGTAACCTGAATTTAGGATAAGATAGAGATGAATCTAAATAATTCCTTGCTCTAAAGTAGGATAAACGTAAGATGAGCTTTCCTGTCCTATTCTTATCCTATACCAAAAATAACTAAACAGGCCAACTGGTTAATTGTAAGTTGGTATAGCTGTCTTTTCTGTTATTTCGATTGCATGCCTGGCTTAAGCAGAATTCACGTTAAATATTTCCTTATTCTTTTTGATTTATTAGTTTTGAAGTTGGAAAAATAGAAAAGATAAAGGGTTTGTTGGCGCCTTTGAAGTTTTGTGGGATGTTTAAATAAAATTCATAATCTTCCCAAATATGTATCAATTGCGACTGCTTTAATCTTTTCATAAAAAATCTATTTTGTCGCCACTTTTGTCTCCATTTAGAAAATGAAAAGAAAAGCCCTCTTTAATGTGTCATAAAAAAAGAAAAAATGAATTATTGGTTGGTAAAATCAGAGCCTTTTAAGTATAGTTGGGAGCAATTTAATAAAGACGGTCGCACATTTTGGGACGGTGTACGTAACTATCAGGCGAGAAATAACATGAAGGCCATGAAAGAGGGAGACTTGGTTATGTTTTATCACAGTAACGAAGGGAAATGTGTGGTAGGTGTGGCTAAAGTGGTGAAAGAATTTTATCAAGATCCTACTACAGACGATGCTAACTGGGTAGTGGTGGATTTGGTGCCTATAGAAACGTTGGCCAGACCGGTAACTTTAGAGCAGGTTAAAAAAGACGAGTATCTGCAAGATATTGCTTTAGTAAGGCAGGGGAGGCTTTCTGTAATGCCTTTAAAGAAACACGAGTTTGACCGGATTTTGGAACTTGGGGCATAGCTTAAGATTAAATCAAAAATTAATACCTTGTATTTCAGTGCTTTTTTGTTTAGACCAGAATTTATCTTTAAAAAAAATGAAAAATGTGTTTGTAAATATAGAACTCAGTTGTATCTTTGCAATCCCAAATCGGTAGTAACTGGTTTAGAGGAAACGCGGAAGTGGCGTAATTGGTAGCCGCACCAGACTTAGGATCTGGCGCTTCACGGCGTGGGGGTTCGAGTCCCTTCTTCCGCACCAGAGGATAACCCGCTACCCAATCAGGGTAAGCGGGTTTTTCTTTTTATAGGTTAAAATAGTAGGAAATTATAAAAGCCATCATAATAATGAATATTACAAAGGAAAACACCGGCGATCTGAACGCTGTGCTAACGGTGAAAATCGCTCCTGAAGATTACCAGGAAAAGGTAGAGAAAGCTATTAAAGATCAAGCTAAAAAAGCAAAATTGCCAGGTTTTCGTCCGGGAATGGTTCCGTCTTCTCATATCAAAAAAATGTATGGTAAAAGTATTCTGGTAGATGAGATTAACAATATCTTATCAGAATCTGTAAATAATTATATTCAGGAAAATAACCTTCAAATTTTAGGTCAGCCACTTCCAAAAGAAGATGATACACAGTTTAACTGGGGTTTTAACGAAGAATTTGTATTCAGCTATGAGCTGGGTTTAGCGCCAGAAGTAGATGTAGAATTCACTTCTAAAGATAAATTAGCTCAATACGAAGTTAAGGTAGACGAAGAGACTTTAGCAGATAGAATTAAAAATATCAGAAGAAGCTATGGTAAAATGACTAATCCTGAAGTAGTAGAAGCAGGTGATGTTATTTTTGGAGAGTTTGTGGAGTTGGGTGATGATAATGCAGCTAAAGAAGGCGGTATTAATGTAACTACTTCTTTAAGATTGGAGATTGTTGCAGATAAATTTCAAAAAGAGTTAGTTGGTCTTAAAAAAGGTGATATAGTTGCTGCTTTTGATTTATTGAAAGCGGTAGAAGATCAGGAGCAGTTAAAAAGAATTTTGAAATTAGAGGGCGATGTTGAATTGCCAGCGGCTAAATTTCAGGTAACTGTTAAAAATATCAACAGACTAGAAGAGTCTGATTTAAACCAGGAGTTCTTTGATAAACTTTTTGGCGAAGGTGCGGTTACTACTGAAGAAGAGTTTAAAGCTAAAATTACTGAAGAAGTAGAAACTATGTACGCTCAAGATGCCGACCGTAAATTAGCTGCAGATCTTTACAAATATGGTTCAGAAAAAGCTAATATGCCACTTCCAGACGATTTCTTGAAGAGATGGTTGAAAGTAGTAAACAAAGAGCTTAAAGACGACGAGCTGGAAAAAGGTTATGAGGATTTCGCTAAAAACCTAAGATGGACTTTAGTAGAAAACAAAATCATTAAAGATAATAACATAGAAATTCAGTACGAAGAAGTATTAGAAGCTGCAAAACAACGTTTAGATGCACAGTTTAGAATGTACAGCCCACAAGCTTTAACAGAAGAGCAGCTAAACCAGTATGCAGTGCAGTTTTTACAAGAGAAAGAAAATGCAAACCGTATTTTCGACGAGGTAAAAGCACAGAAAGTTTTTGATCATCTAAAAACTATTATCACTTTAGATAAAAAACAAATTACTTCTAAAGAGTTTCAGGCATTAGAAAACTAAGGCTTTCTCTGTAAGAATATAAAGCAGCTTATAAAGCTGCTTTTTTTATTTCTGCTTTTTGGCTAAAACTAAATTAATTTCTTTTTGTTAGTTTTTCAGCTAATTTAGCTCAGGAAATTTACATAATGCTGATGGCATTAAGTCTTTATTTTTTCAGAGAATTCATTACATTGTGTCAATATAATTCCAGATTTAAACATTTCAATTTATGAAGATAGACAAAAACGAATTTAGAAAATATGCTATTAAGCATCATAGGATTGGTAGTCAGCATGTTGATAAATATATTAATAATGTTCAAGGGTTGCATGTGCCTACTTCTATGACTCCTTATATTATTGAGGAAAGGCAGCTGAATGTAGCGCAAATGGATGTTTTTTCTCGTCTGATGATGGATAGGATTATCTTTTTAGGCGATGCTGTTTATGATCAGAATGCGAATATTATTCAGGCTCAGCTATTGTTTTTACAGTCTACAGATGCTAAAAGAGATATCCAGATCTATATCAACTCGCCAGGCGGTTCTGTTTATGCAGGTTTAGGTATTTATGATACCATGCAGTTTATATCGCCAGACGTAGCTACCATTTGTACAGGTATGGCAGCATCTATGGGTGCAGTGCTTATGTGTGCTGGTGCAAAAGGGAAAAGAGCAGCGCTGCCACATGCTAGAATAATGATTCATCAACCTTCTGGTGGTGCACAGGGTGTTGCGGCTGATATGGAAATCAACTTACGCGAAATGCTTAAATTAAAGCAGGAGCTGTACGAGATTATTGCTAAACATTCTGGACAAACCTACGAATGGGTAGAGAAATCTTCTGACAGAGATTACTGGATGAAAGCGGCAGAAGCCAAAGAATACGGTATGATAGATGAAGTGTTGGGTGTTAATGAAAATAAAATAAATGAATAAAAAAGATAAGGATATCAGATGTTCTTTCTGCGGCGCAAGCAAGCAGGATTCTTTAATGCTGATAGCTGGTTTAGATGCACATATTTGTGATAAATGTGTGGCGCAAGCTAATGATATACTTGCCGAGGAATTTACAGTGAGAAAAGGTAAAACTGTATTGTCTGCACTTACTTTGTTAAAACCTGTTGAGATTAAAAAACATCTTGATCAGTATGTTATAGGGCAAGATTCAGCAAAAAAGGTATTGGCTGTTGCGGTTTATAATCATTATAAAAGATTAAACCAAAAAGTAGGCAAAGACGAGATAGAGATTGAAAAGTCTAATATCATGATGGTGGGTGAAACCGGTACGGGAAAAACTCTTTTAGCAAAAACCATAGCCAAAGTTCTTAATGTGCCTTTCTGTATTTGTGATGCAACGGTTTTAACCGAAGCCGGATATGTGGGCGAAGACGTTGAAAGTATTCTTACTCGTTTGTTGCAAGCAGCTGACTACGATGTGGCCTCGGCAGAGCGTGGAATTGTTTATATCGATGAGGTGGATAAAATTGCCCGTAAGAGCGATAACCCATCGATAACAAGAGATGTTTCTGGTGAAGGTGTGCAACAGGCTTTGCTGAAAATTTTAGAAGGAACCGTGGTGAATGTACCGCCGCAGGGAGGTAGAAAGCACCCAGATCAGAAAATGATTCCGGTAAATACCAATAATATCCTGTTTATTTGCGGAGGTGCTTTTGATGGTATTCAGAAGAAGATAGCAGCCAGGCTAAGAACGCAAACGGTAGGTTATAAATTTGCTAAGGATAATGAGGATATAGATATGGAAAATCTCTATAAGTATATTACGCCTCAGGATTTAAAGTCTTTCGGATTGATACCAGAGCTCATTGGTCGTGTACCGGTATTAACTTACTTAAATCCGCTAGACCGCGAAACGCTTTTGAATATCCTTACCGAGCCTAAAAATTCATTAATCAAACAATATCATAAACTTTTTGAGTTAGAGGATATTGAGTTGGAGTTTATGCCAGAGGTTTATGAATTTATTGTAGACAAAGCACTTGAATTTAATTTAGGTGCCAGAGGTTTGCGTTCTATCTGCGAAGCAATTATGATAGATGCCATGTTTGAAGTACCATCTCAGAAGCAGAAGACTAAGAAATTGCTTGTGGATATTAACTACGCTCGGGAAAAATTTGAAAAGTCTGATCTTAAAAAACTAAAAGTAGCTTAACAAACGCCCCGAAAAAATACCGGGGCGTTTTTGTTGGATTTAAAATTTTACGGTATGAACGAAGAGAAAAAAGTGAATGATAAAAAGGTAAAAGCCGCTCCAAGAGAAGTTAATACGCCAGTAAAGAAAGGACTAAAAACCAAAGAGCAAATTGTAAATAACTGGTTGCCCAGATACACCGGCATGCCTTTAAGTGGGTTTGGTGAGTATATTCTGCTAACCAATTTTTCTAAATATGTGCAGCTGTTTTCTGAATGGCATGATAACGCACCTATTTACGGTTTAGACAAGCCAATGCAGTGTGTTACTGCCGATGGAATTACCATTATTAATTTTGGGATGGGTAGTCCTTTGGCAGCCACTATGATGGATTTATTGACAGCGATAAAGCCGCAAGCAGTACTTTTTTTAGGTAAATGCGGTGGCTTAAAGCGTAAAAATAACCTGGGAGACCTGATATTGCCTATTGCGGCTATAAGAGGCGAGGGCACTTCTAATGATTATTTGCCGGCAGAAGTTCCGGCGCTGCCTGCTTTCGCTTTGCAAAAGGCTATTTCTACCACCATACGCGACCATTGCAGAGATTACTGGACCGGTACAGTGTATACCACTAACCGCCGTGTTTGGGAGCATGATAAAGAATTTAAAAAATACTTGACCTCTATCAGAGCGATGGCTGTTGATATGGAAACGGCTACTATTTTTACCACAGGGTTTGCTAATGAAATATCAACAGGAGCGCTTTTGCTGGTTTCAGATCAACCTATGGTGCCAGAAGGTGTGAAAACCGCAGAGTCCGACTCGTCTAAAAAGTCTGCCGAATTTGTGGAAGTGCATTTAAGAATAGGTATAGACTCGCTAAAACAGTTGAAGAATAACGGGCTTACTGTTAAGCATTTGCATTTTTAATTTTTCTTAAAGCATAAATAGGGTGGTAAAGGTTTGCGCTTATTTTCGCAAAATCTTTTGACTCTGTGGTGTTGTTTATAGATTACCTTCCGACTTAGCTTCATTGGGCCTTTAATTCGCATTATCTATTTCAGTATTTACCTTTATATTATTGTTGCGCTTATTTGCGTAATAAAATGTGGAATTCCTTAAATATGCGTTTTTTGTAGTGTTTAAGCGTTGTTGTAAATTATTTAATGCTTTTTATTGCGTTTTTGTAATATAATTTACTAATATTACGCATAAAACAGCAATTATATGCCGAAACCTTTACTACTATTTTCTATTTTATTGACTTTTCTTGTTCAGGCTTTTGCTCAATCTCCTAAAAGAGAGCTTAGGGGTGCGTGGATAACTACGTTTTCTAATATAGACTGGCCGGTTAGAGGGCAAACTCCCGCACAGCAGCAGGCAGCATTTATTACGCTAATAAATAAGTTGCAAGAAACCGGTATTAATGTGGTTTATGGTCAAATCAGAAGTCAGAGCGATGCTATGTATCAGAGCGATATTGAGCCTTGGTCTGCAGATCTTACCGAAGTTCAGGGTAAAGCGCCATCTCCTTTATGGGATCCGTTACAGTTTATGATTGATGAGTGTAGAAAAAGAAATATTGAATTTCATGCATGGCTCAATCCCTACCGGGCAATTAGTAATTATGCTAATATCAATAGTTTTGCTGCTAGTCATGTAGCCAGGCGGCATCCGGAGTGGTTATTGGCTGATGGAAACTTACGCATTTTGAATCCCGGTTTACCTGAAGTAAGAAACTATGTAAAGGGTATTATTCAGGATGTAATTACAAGATATGATGTAGATGGTATTCATTTTGACGATTATTTCTATCCAAACGCTAATGTAGATGATGCTGTGACTTTTGCTGCCCATTCGCGAGGATTTACCAATAAGGATGATTGGAGACGTGACAATGTAAGTCTGTTGATTAAGGATATTGGAGATTTAATCAATAGCATCAAGCCGCATGTGAAATACGGGATTTCTCCTTCGGGAATTTACCGTAACAGCGGTGATCCGGCAATAGGTACGCCTACCAGTGGTTTGCAACATTATTCTTCTCATTATGCCGATACGCGTAAGTGGTTGCAGGAAGGTTGGATAGATTATCTTACGCCGCAGGTGTATTGGCATATTGGCCAAACCGGAGCAGATTATAGTTTAATAGTACCGTGGTGGAATAATAATACGTTTAACCGCCATATTTATATTGGTTTGGCAGGTTATAAGGTGGGAGACGCTGGTCTTAATCAGGCTTCGTGGCTTTCTCGTACTCAAATACCGCAACAAATCAGATTGAACAGGCAGCATGTTAATATTAGGGGGCAAATTGTTTATAATACCAAAAGTTTGCTGGCCAATCCTTTAAACTATACAGATTCTTTGCGCTTGCGGTTTTATCAGAAGCCTGCTCTTTTGCCTAAGATGGAGTGGAAGGATAATGTGGCGCCGGCAGCTCCAACAAGCTTGGTTGCTGTCAAGCAAAATAACACCAGTGTGAGATTAAGTTGGCAGGCGCCTAATGTGCTTTCGGCAAGCGAATTTGATAAAATTAGAAGTTATGCTATTTATCGTTCTGAAACACCGCTTGTAAATATAGAGGATGCAAATAATTTGATAGCGGTTCTTCCTGGGGTAAATACTAGCTATGACGATGCGGGTTTGGTTAACGGAACAGTGTATTATTATAAAGTAACTGCTTTAGATCGTTATCATAATGAAAGTGTGGCTACGCCAGAAGTTCCTTCAGTGGCAGCGAAGGTGAATGTGTTTGCGGCATCGCAAGCAGATCATAATATTGTGGTGAGCTGGCAGTCTGTGGATGAATCTGATTTATCCAGGTTTGAGTTATTGCAGTCTTATAATGGTGTAGATTATACCGTAATAGCTGATATTCCGAAGTCGGTTAACGGGCAGTCTGCGCATAATTATAGCTACAGCCATCAATATCCGCAAATCGGAAAATCCTATTATCGTCTTAAAAGATATGGTAATAATGTGCTGGAATACGGGCCTGTTGAGGGAGCTTTTGTTCCGCCTCTGAATGTGATGTCTTTTACAGCAGTGCCCGAAGGAAATGTGGTAAAAATCAACTGGAAAACTTCAGAAGAATATTATCATCAGAAATTCCAATTGGAAAGAACGGTAAACGGGGTAGATTATACGCTGCTTAAAGAAGAGGTAAAGCCGGGTGAGAGTCAATCTGGAAAAAGCTATAGTTATACAGATGAAAATCCGATAGGCGGGAGAAGTTTTTATAGGTTGAGGCAGTTCTTAATAGATAATTCTTCCAGAGGTTTAGATAGGGTAGAGGTGCAATTTGAAAAGCCGCAGATAAATGCAGGAGAAACGGTGGTGCTTTATCCGAATCCGGGAGATGGAGAGTTTAGTGTTCTACTGAATAATTACGTTTCTGGAAATGTACTTGTTGAGATTATTGCATTCTCTGGTAAGCGAGTTTACAAGAAGAAGCATAATGTTAATAATAAAACTATAACAGTTGACTTGAAGGGGCAGCTTTTGCCGGGAGTTTATGGTTTGAGAATAATAGGGGATGGTATTGCGGAAAGTTTAAGGCTGGCAATAAACTAAAATTATATACTAACAAAAAATCCAATTATGAAAAAAACACTACTTTATCTATCGCTCTTTGTATTTACCGGGTTTAATGCGAAAGGGCAGGTGACTCTAACAAAAAATTGGGAAATTAAACCGGCAGCAACCGGATCGCTGATTGGAGTGGCTAGTTTAGAAACAACTATAGCTTATAACAGGGTTACCAATAAGCTTTATTTGCCCGAAAGAAATAATAAGATAAGTATTTTAAATCCTGATGGCACACTAAGCAGTCCTTCCACTTTGGCGACTTTAACTAGTGCTCAGCATGCAGGATGGGGGTCAGCTTATAAATATACTAAGATTAGAGTTACGGCAGATGGAGTGATATATGCTTGTAATATGACTTTGAGTGCGGGTACAGCTTATATATATAGGTGGGCATCAGAGAATGATGCGAATCCAACTGTATCTGCTATTGCGGTGTCTGCTCGTACAGGTGACTCTTTTGCTGTAAGCGGTACAGGCGCTAATACCATTATCTATTTAAGTGGGTCTGGTAACAATGAAATTTATGTTTGTAATACAGTTGATGGCGTGAATTTTACTCTGCATCATAAAATTACCGGATTAGGAGGTAGTGGTGTAACAACAGAAGCCCGATCATCCATTTCTCCGGTTTCCAACTCGTTGGCGTCTGACTTATGGATTAATACACTAAATGTAGAAGCTCGAAGAATATCCAGTAATTCTGCGGGCACAATTACCGAGAGTAGAGTAATTGTGACTTCTTTGATTGATCAGAAGTATAGCACTGTGGAATACTTTGAGGAAGGTGGTGAAAAGTATTTAGCTGTTTCGGGTGCACATGACGCGGTATTAGGTATGAATTTTAAATTGTATAAAATTACAGCTTTCCCTAATCCAACTACAGCGGTGGTAGAGGTAGCATCAGGCACTTTAACACCAGGAAGCTATACTACAAATGCTAATGCGTATGCAGATGTGACTTTCGTTAAAAACGCAAACGGGACATATACTTTTTATCATTTAAGTTCTAACAACGGCTTGGCATCTTACACAACTTCTGGTACTCTTCCAGTTTCCTTAACTACATTCAATGCTGCTCTTCAAAATGGGCAGAGTAAATTAATCTGGTCTACATCTTCAGAAAGCAATAACAAAGGTTTTGAAATTTTAAGATCGACAGATGGAATGAGTTTCGAGGTTATTGGTTCTGTTCCTTCAAAAGCCGTTAACGGGAGCTCTGATGAAACATTAGTTTATGACTTTGTAGACGTAAATCCAGCTTATGGTTTGAACTACTACCGTTTAAATCAGGTTGATTTAAACGGGGGTTCCTCTTTATCGGCGATCAAATCTGTTGACCATGCCTTAGTTGCGGCAGACGTGGTTGTGTATCCTAATCCAACCACAGAATTTGTGAATATAAGAGCTAAGGCAAAGGTTCCTTTGGTTTTACGTTTGTATGATTTAGCTGGTAAAGAGCTGGTGAATAAGACTTCGGTAGAGTCTCTTACTCAATTATCCTTACAGCATTTGAGTGCAGGTATTTACATTCTTAAAATTTCTGACTCAGAAAAAGTGATTAGTTCAACAAAAATAAATAAGCAATAATGTAGCTTCTTGCGGTTTTTATGATAAACACGCATAAAAAAGCGATAGGGTGTAAGATGTCATATCGCTTTTTTGCATTTTATTATTAGTTTTTTGTTAAAAAATAGCTTTAAAAATTGTGAGAGTACTAAAAAATGATTTAAAAAGCTGTATTGAATTTTGGTATTTGCGTTTTATTATTTCTTTTTTTTAAAAATTGCATGAATATGCGTTTTTAAAAAAATATTGTTTTAAATTAGCTATACCGATAGAGATTAGATTTCAATAAATCTTCCGGTGCCGACTTAACTAACTTATTATTAATGATAAACAACAAACACAAACAAGTATGAAAAAAAGATTTCTTGTTGTCTTTCTAGGGCTTTTTTTCTTATCTGTGCAGGTTTTTGCGCAACAACGTACTGTTGCCGGAACCGTTATTGCTGCAGATGATGGACAGCCATTGCCGGGAGTTTCGGTTTTACTGAAAGGTTCAACAGTAGGTACGCAAACAGATATTAACGGTAATTACCGTATTGCTGTTTCTGGTAATAATGCTGTTTTGGTATTTACCTATATAGGTATGCAAAGACAGGAAAAAGCTGTTGGCGCAGCTAATACCATTAATGTGTCTTTACAGCCAGATGCAACAGGGTTAAATGAAGTGGTGGTAACTGCTTTGGGTATTGAAAGAGATAAACGCACACTAACTTATTCTGTACAAACTGTAAAAGGAGATGATATCAGGGAGTCTAACCAATCTAATATTATCAATAGCTTACAGGGGCAGATAGCTGGTGCGCAAATTACTTCTGCCGGAGGCTCGCCCGGTCTTCCCTCGGAAATCATTTTAAGAGGTGTTTCTTCTTTAACCGGAGATAATCAGCCTTTAATGATTGTGGATGGTATCCGCGTAAGTAATGCTTCTTCTGACGGAACTGTTAACCGTTTGGCAGACTTTAATCCGGAAGATATAGAAGATATTTCTATTCTGAAAGGTGCAGCTGCAGCTGCCCTTTATGGTATTGATGCAGCATCGGGTGCGATAATTATTACCACTAAACAAGGTAAAGCTGGTAAATTGCAAATTAATGGTTCTTATAAATCGTTTTTAGAAACTTTGGGTAAGACTCCGCAACAGCAAAAGCTCTACACAACGGGAACCGGTGGCGTGTATGACGAGAGCTCGGTATCTTCCTGGGGACGTAAATTTAGGAGCGATGAATTGATCTATAACAATATTGATAGGTTTTTTGATACAGGATTGATCAATGATGTTAACTTCAACGTCAATGGTGGTGCAGAGAAATTTAATTTCTACATGTCTGGAAATTACAGAGATGGTTCATCAATCATTCCTAATACCAATTCAGACAAGCTTTCTTTCCTTATTAAAGCAAGTACTAAGCTGTCTGAAAGATTAACTTTGGAAGCCTCTGCCAATTACATCAACAATAATATTAAAGAAGGTATAGTTGGAGGTAGTTCAGGCGGATATGCCAACAGCATATATATGTATCCCTTAAGATACGATATCTTGAACTACCAATACGCCAACGGCGATCCGTTTTACGAATATTACGAGAACAGTGGTTCAGAAGAAACGGCAAGAATTTCTCCGATGTGGGGAGTAATGAAAAACCCACGTAGAACAGGTACACAACGTATTGTGGTTAACGGCAACTTGAAATATAAAGTTAACGATTGGATAAGCCTATCTTACAGAGCAGGTCAGGATTTTTACAACCAGGAATATGCTAACATCACTGTTCCGGGTACCCCTAGTTATATGGACGGCAGGTTGTATCAGACTGATGGAAATTATAAATATGTGACTAATATTTTTAACTCTACTTTCGATAGAAAAATTGTAGAAGATTTAAGAGCAACTTTAATTTTAGGGGCTTCTTCTGAATATTACGAAGCACAAACCAGATCTATTACCGGAGAAAACTTTATCGTACCCGGAATTTACAGTTTGAATAATATCGATAGAAATAACCAGATTCATTCTGAAGGAAATCCGAGAAGAAGAAGATATGCAGTTTACGGCGACCTTAAGTTAGATTATAAAAATATGTTAAGCTTTGGTGTTACGGGAAGAAACGATTGGACTTCTACATTGCCAGAGCAAAATAGATCTTTTTACTCGCCATCATTCTCTACTAGTTTTACTTTTTCTGAGTTGTTTGATAATAAAAATGACTGGTTTGGCAAGTTAAGAGCTAGTTATGCTAAGGTAGGTAAAGATGCGCCTATTTATAGAACTAACACCAATCTGATTCAGAATCCGGGTATTGGCGGTGGTTATCAGAATGATGCGACAGGTGGTAATCTTGAGCTTTTGCCAGAAACTACCAGAGAAACAGAAATTGGAGCAGAATTCCGTCTCTTTAAAAATAGATTAAGTATTGAGGCTGCTTATTACGATAAAGAAAGTAAAGACCAGATTGTTACAGCAAGGGTTCCTTTACCAACAGGCTTCGTAATTAAAGCATTTAATGCAGGTAAATTAGAAAATAAAGGGGTTGAGGTTTCTATTAGTGGTAGCCCGATTAAGAAAAAAGATTTTGAATGGAATGCTACGTTAAATGCATGGAAAAATGAATCTAAGATGTTAGAGTTTCCGGGGCAGATTCAGGTATTTCCCTATACTTTTGGACAACCATATACAGCGGCTATTGCGGGGTCTATGCTGGATATGCCTGTGTTAGGTATCATTGGTACAGATTATCTTAAAAATGATGATGGGTATTTAGTAGTTGACCAGAACGGTTACCCGGTAATTGACCCTAATTCTACACAGCTTTATATCGGCAACAGAGAGCCTAAGTTTAATTTTGGTTTCCTAAATAAATTTAGATATAAAGATTTTACTTTCTCAATGTTATGGGATTTCCGTTTTGGTGGAGATGTGTATAACGCTACAAGATTAGGAATGACTTCAAGAGGTATATCTAAAGAAGTAGGTGAATGGAGGGATAAAACTTACATCTTTGATGCAGTAGTACAACAGCCAGACGGTTCATACATCAAAAACAACAAAGAGGTAGTATTAGATTATGCTTTCTTTACCAACAGGTATACGCCAGTAGGGTCTAATTTTGTGGAAACAGTGAACTGGGCAAGAGTAAGGTACATGACATTGTCTTACCGTGTGCCAGCGAGATTTACAGAGAAGCTAAATGTATCCAGGTTAAATGTTGAGCTTTCTGCTCAAAATCCTATTCTGATTACAAATTACAGCGGAGGAGATCCGGAGGTTAATAGTGCAGGGCCCAATGCCGGTGGTGGCGGAGGAAGCACTATGGGTGTCGATTACGGAAATATTCCTATTTCCAGAACGTACTCATTAGGTATTTCAGTTGGTTTTTAATTCAAAAGGTTTTAGGATATGAAGAATTTAATAAAAGTTATTCCAATTGCACTCATGACGATAGCAGGTGTTGCTGCAACGTCATGCAGTAAGTTGGATATCAATACAAATCCGGTTAACCCGGTGACGGCACCTTCAAACTTGCGCTTGCCGGTGGTGTTGTTGAATATGAGTTATCATAACTATGCTCATGCCAGATTTTCGGCATACCATTCTTTCTATCTTACTAGTAGATATAATACCAGTAAAATGGAGTCGCAGTGGAATTACAATGAGGTTACACGTTTAGGGGCTTGGAGATGGCATTATTTTGATGTAGGTAGTAATGCAAGGGGGCTGTATGATGTAGCTAAAGAAGAGGGTTCTTACAACTATATGGGTGTAGCTAAGATTATGCTGGCTTACTCTTATTTAACTGCAACAGATTCTTTTGGTGATATGCCTTATTCTGAGGCTTATACCGGATCTTTTAACCCGAAATATGACAGTCAGGAGCAAGTGTACGCTGGCGTGGCTACTATGTTAGAAGAGGGTTTGGCTGATTTAGAAAAAGCAGGTCCGGCAGATAAAAAAATGGACGCTACATCTGACTTGGTTTTTGGCGGAGACTTAACAAAATGGAAAGCATTTGCCAAAGCAGTAAAGGCGAGAATGCTGATACATACTGCAAATTTCAGAAATAATTATGCAGAGGTAATTAATACCGTAAATGATGCATTGCCAACTTTCGCGGATGCGCAGTTTTTCTTTATAGATGGCGCTACCAGAGATTGGGATAGAAACATGTGGAGCGAGAAGCAGCCTAATCCGCAGTGGAACTTTGCAGATATAGTAAACTCTTTGAATAACTCTATGCATACAGATTTATTTATGAGCTATTTAACCATTGATGCTGCCAATAAAGTTTACGATCCGCGTTTATTCAAGCTAACTACGCCTGGTAAGTACAATAACTATCGGGCTGCTGCCTCAACATTAGGGACTTCTACGCCTACCTTACCAGCGCCAACAGATAAAGAAAATCCAATGGATGACTACGCCAATTTATATAATGGTTACTGGACTAAAGAAGGGTCTCCAATCCCTTATATCTTAAAAGAGGAACTTTATTTTATTAAAGCGGAGGCTGCATTTCATAGTCAGGATTTACAAACAGCGCATCAGGCTTATTTAGATGGTATCAGAACCAATCTTGAAAGATTAGGGGTGAGCGCAACAGATATTGCAGGATATATGATGTCACCAAAAGTAGTTCAGAATTCTGGTGATTTAAAAATTAACGACATTATGGTGCAAAAGCATATAGCGCTTTATTTACAACCAGAGACTTGGGTTGATATGAGAAGATATGGTTACAGCGCTCAGGCTTATCCGGGTATTTACTACCCGGTAAGTCCGTTGAGAGAATTTGGCGGAAGATGGATACAGCGTTTGCCTTATGATAAGCAAACAGAGTATATCTATAATCCTGAAGAGATAGCAAGATTAGGAGCAGAAGCCAGAGATTGGGTTTTTAATCCGGTATGGTGGGCAGAAAAATCAACCTTAAAATAATGAAAAATATGAAAGTGCTTAAAATATTTATGATTACAGGGTTGGCAGTATCTATGCTCTCATCCTGTAAAGAAGACGATATGTTCGATAATTTGGGTAGCTCTTCTAGTGGTGAGTATCAAGCCCAGTTACGCGTAACATTAAATACCAGACGACCTGCAGTAGGAGACTCGGTTATTTTAACGGCAAACGCAGCACATCGTAGTGATAAAATTAAATCTGTTGAGTTTGTGGCAACACAGGTTGAGAAATACGGTGTAAATATAGAGTTGGGTGCAACAACTGTAACTACTTATAATGCAGAAGATGGGGTGGCGTTAATGATTGTGGTAGATACGATTGTAAATAATGTCGTTTGGAAATCAATAGATAACGCTGGTGGAGCGTTAAATGATTACTTTGTTGCCTCTACCAATAATTATGTGGTTAATGGGGTATTCAAAAACTTTGAACCAACGGAGCTGGAAGATGAAGATTTAATTCAGTCACTTCCAAATGAGGCTTTTGAAATATTGAAAAACCAACTGGCACCAAAAATTACGGTTGCCGATTATTTGCTTCTATTTCCGACAGCCCCTAATGAGCATTTCGTGATGTCTGGTGCAACCAAAACCGCAGTTTCTGCTACTGGAAAAGCTTATTTAAGAGAGAATTTACAGAAAGATAATTTAATTAGTGGTGGCCTCGTATCTGCTAAAAAAGCAGGTACAATTTTAACCAAGTTAACAGTTAAATTAACTTCAGAAAATCAAACGGTAAGCACTGTAAGCAATGATTTTGAAACCCCTTATTAACAGTAATTATGAAAAGAAATAGCTTAATTATGATTTTTTCCTTCATCTTACTATTAGTAGGTTGTAAGGTTGATGAAATTACCAGAATTGCTCCGGATGGCGATTTTGCCGTTAATTTTGGTTTACCAGAGGGGATAGTGTATGCACCTGCCAAGGTGGTTCCTGTAAATAGATCTAAATACTCAGAGTCTTATAAATGGACATTCGAAGGTGCTAAAACAATTAATAAAGAAGGTCAGTTGTTGGATGTAAATACAAGTACTTCTTTAGTGCCGGATACAGTATTCTATAGAAATCCAGGTACTTATAAAATTACTTTAGAAGCTAGTCAGGGAGGTAATACCGAATCGATAACTAAAGAATTGACCATCATCAAGATGACGCCGCAGATTCTTCACCCGGAAGGATTGCTGGCGCAGCGAGATCTGCAATTTGATGTTAGAGCTTTCGAATACGAAGGGCAAGCTTCTACTTATCAATGGGATTTCGGCGTACCAGGAAAAACTTCAACAGAGAAAAATCCTATTGTTAAGTATGAGGAATCCGGTTTATATACTGTTACTTTGACTGTAAACGACGGAGAGGAAACTTTTACGGTTTCTAAACAAATTACAGTTTTAGGAGAGTTAGTTAAGAGCCTATATTTTACGGATGTAATAACCAAAAAGATTTATAAATACAGAATGACTGTATTAGAACCAGCTTTCGTAGAAAATCTTGGAATTTCAACAGGTGTACATCCTTTGAGCATGACTATTCATAATAATCGCATTTTTATAACGGAGACTGGTTACGGATTGACTTATAGTACTGGAGATTTTGCTAAATCTGACGGAAAAGTATATTCTCTAGATTTAAATGGTAATGGCGAAGTGATTATAACTAGTCCTCCTTCTACAGATAATTACCAAGCTGACCCTTGGCAACATACGATAGATAAAAATGGTAATATTTGGTGGACGACTAGAAACAATGCGGTAAGAGTATTACCAATTACGGCTCAAAATGCACCATATCCGTCTGTTAAAATACAGTTAACAGCAGCAGATTTAGGAATATCTTCAGCTGCAAACCACTTTGACGGAGGTGTACAAGTTGTAGGAAACGAACTTTGGTTGTCTAAAACAGGTATATCTGGAACAGGCATTTATAAGTTTAACTCAACAACGGGAGCATTTATCGGATCGCTATCTGCTGAGTTAGAAAATTATGCGATTAGAAGTTTTATCGTAGATGAAGTTAATGGTAAGATTTATTTCTCTGTAAACAAGTCTACAGCCACGATGAAGGCTGGGGTATACAGAGCAGATATTAATGGTACAAATGTTACTCCTATTGATACAGAAGCTAATAATCCAGCTATGGCCATCGGAAACTTCTCTAATGAAGGTGGTTCTCCTAATGAGCATGTATATATAACTAGTTTTGCTTTAGATACAGATGGAGGTTATTTATATTATCCATATAGAGCAAACTCTGATATCAGCGGAGGAGCAAATGCACCGGTATTAGGTAGCGGCGCAAATTCTGGAATTAAACGATATGCATTGGATGGAAGTGCACCAGCTGAATTTATTTTCAAAGGCTATGCACCATATGCAATCGCTTTAGATCACGTAAGAAGATAGTTTATAATTTGCAGAGATGCTGATTAGTTTTGTCATCTCTGCTTTAGATAAAACGTATATGAAAAGAATTTTGAATATCGGTCTGGCTCTTGTAGTGGCTATCTTGTCGTCTTGTGAAAAAGATTACAATTCAGTGCCAGAGGGTTACATTTCGGGAGAAAAGAAAAAACCGGAAGGAGCATATGTCTCTAATGCAAATTTTAAAATAGTTGCTTATTATTCAGAAGCAAGAGAAATTGATTCTATTGCTGAGATAAAATATAAGCAGATTACCCATTTACACTATGCTTTCGCTTACCCTACAGCAGATGGAGGTATAAAAGCAATAGCAAAGCCAGCAAACTTTGCCAGAATAAAAGAGTTACGTAAGCAGCATGGCTTTAAGTTAGCAATTACCATTGCTGCAGTTTCTGCTGAAGATGGAAAAGTTTTTGCCAAGCTGGTAACAGACCATTCTTTGAGGAAAATCTTTATTAAAAACATAATTAATTTTGCCGTCTTAAATGATTTAGACGGTGTAGATATTGATTGGGAGTATCCTAATTTTAATAGTGCTCAAAATATCACATATGAAGCTTTTATGAAAGAATTGTCTGCTGAGTTACACTCATGGCATAAATATTTGAGCGCTGCAGTAACAGCAGGTGTTTATGCAGGAGGTGTGCGTGATGGTGTCACCTTAGAGGCAGTGGAAGCAATGGATTTTGTGAATCTAATGGCTTATGATGGCGCAGGTTGGAAGGGAGATAACAATCATTCTTCATTGATGTTGGCTCAGGATGTTCTAGATTACTGGCTTAACGAAAAGGGTATTCCTAAAGAAAAAGCAGTTTTAGGTATGCCGGCATATGGTAAAACAATTAAAGTAGGAACCGTAGCTGTTAAATCAAAAATATATAGGGATATTCTACTCGATGGAGGTAGTTCGCAATCTAATATTTTTACAATCGACGACGATACTTATTACTATAACGGTATTCCGCTGATTAAACAAAAGGCTCAATTAGCTAAGGATCAAGCTAACGGAATTATGTTTTGGGAGTTATATCAGGATGCTAACGGAGAAAACTCTCTGATTAAGGCAGCTAACGATCAATTAGGTAGAATTTATTAAAAAATCACACACACACATCAAAAAGGTTATTGACAGGTTTTTTTTCGAAGCCCATCAGTAGCCTTTTTTTATAATCAAAATATGTATAAAAAGAATTTTTTGTTTATTGTTCTGACTGTATTAACACAAAGTTTGTTGGCACAAAATCCACCAAAAAGAGAGTTTCGTGGGGTTTGGGTAGCAACCGTTAAAAATATCGATTGGCCTTCTAAACCGGGTTTGCATGCAGATGTTCAAAAGCAAGAATTGATAAAAATATTTGACGAGCATCAAAAAAATGGAATGAACGCTATTATGTTTCAGGTTCGTCCTTCTGCTGATGCTTTTTACGCAAAAAGCGAAGAATTATGGAGCGCTTTTATAGCAGGTGAGCAGGGCAAAGCACCTGAACCTTTTTATGATCCCTTGCAATTTGCCATAGAAGAAGCGCATAAAAGAGGTATGGAGCTGCATGCATGGTTTAATCCTTACAGAGCAACTAATGATGATAATGAGAAGTTGGTTAGTCCAAATCATATCACGCACCAGAAACCAGAATGGTTTTTTACCTACTCAAAAAAGAAATTCTTTAATCCCGGTTTGCCCGAAGTACGCTCTTATATCAATAAAATTATCATGAATGTAGTACGCAATTATGATATAGACGGAGTGCATTTTGATGATTATTTCTATCCTTACCCAAATAAGGAATTAATGCCAGATACGCTAACTTTTGTACAGCATTCTAATGGTTTTACAGATATTGAAGACTGGAGAAGAAACAACGTTAATTTACTAATTAAAGCAGTTGCGGATAGCATTAAGTCGGCCAAGAAGCATGTGAAATTTGGAATTAGCCCTTTTGGTATCTGGAGAAATAAAAAGGAAGACCCAAGAGGCTCAGAGACAAATGGTATGGCAGGTTATTCTGCTTTATATGCAGATGTATTGAAATGGACCGAAAAAGGCTGGATAGACTATGTTAATCCTCAAATATATTTTCCTTTTGGATATGCGCCCGCTGCTTATGAAGTGCTAACAGATTGGTGGGCGGTAAATTCTTTCGGTAGGCATGTTTATATTGGACATGGTGTGTATAGGGTTATCGAGACAAAGAATAACTGGAATGATAAGTCGCAAATTCCTGCACAGATTAGATTTTTAAGGAATTATAAGGTTATTCAAGGTAGTGTTTATTTTAGTTCTAAATCGGTTACCAATAATTTAAATAATTTCCAGGATTCTTTGAGGGCCGATTTATATAAATATCCGGCATTGCCGCCCACCATGGAGTGGTTAGATGCCGTACCGCCATTACCTCCTTTAAAACTTAAACAGGTAAAGGTAAATGGTGGTGCAAAGCTTTCATGGGAAAAGCCTTTTGAAGTAAGAGACGGAGAAACAGCGTCTGGTTATGTGGTGTACAGATTTGGAAAGAAAGAAAATATAGACATCAAAAATCCTAAATATATTGCTAAAGTTGTTTTGAACGGAGACGAAACTGCGTATCATATCCCATCGGCTGATTTAAATACTAAAGAAAAATACAAATATGTAGTTACTTCTTTAGACAGGATGAAGAATGAGAGCGGTGTATCTAATAGTGTAGTGATTAAATAAAATGCATTATTGTGCGTCTTTTGTGTTTTATTTGCACTTTTACTCATGTTTTTCTTACCTTAGTGCAGGTTTGGAATAATATTATTGCATGTTTTTGCGTTTTTAATGTTTTGTGAGACTTGAGATTTATTATATACATATTGTTTTTCTGGGTTCTGTTCTTACAGAGTGGATATGCGCAGGTATTTAAATTTGCGCATGTTACTGATACGCATGTAGGAAATGCCAGTGGAGCTGAAGATTTAAGAAATACAGTTAAAGATATTAACGCTAATAAAGACCTGGAATTTGTGATTATTTCTGGTGATATTACCGAGTTTGGTGCAGACCATGAATTGCTTTTAGCTAAACAAATTCTGGATAGCTTAAATAAACCCTGGTATGTTATTCCCGGCAATCATGATACCAACTGGTCTGAGAGTGGTGCTAATTTCTTTAATGTAGTTTTCGGGAAGAGCACTTTTTATTTTGAGCATAAGGGTTATCTTTTTATTGGTACAGGCTCTGGTCCGAATATGAGGATGGGGCCAGGGCAAATACCCAGAGAAGATATCGTTTGGTTGCAAGAAACTTTAGCTAAACAAGTAAAAGATAGGAAGCCAATCATCTATATCAATCATTATCCCCAAGATTCTTCGTTAAATAATTGGTATAGTGCCATAGATCTACTGAAACCGCATAACGTTCAGTTTATGCTATGTGGGCATGGACATAAAAATCAGTTGTTAAGCGTAGAAAGAATACCTAATGTTATGGGCCGATCTAATCTTAGAGCAAAAGATAGCATTGGTGGATATAATATAATTACAGTTGGAAAAGATCAAGTGACGTTTCAAGAGAAAAGACCTTTTCAAACGTTTGAAGAGGCTTGGCTAAATCTTCCGTTGAAAGATTATCAGTTTCATTTGACTACACAAACTTATCCCCGTCCTTCTTTTAGTGTAAACCAGAAATACCCGTCGGTAAAAGAAGTGTGGACTTACCAGGATGATAGCGATCTAGGTTCAGGTATTTCTATATATCAAAACTTGGCCATAACAGCAAATACAAAGGGCGAGGTGTATGCTTTAGATTTGACTACAGGAAAACGTTTATGGAGTTTTCAATCACAGGGGAAAATCTATTCTACTCCAGCAGTAAGTGGAAAATATGTAGTGGTAGGTTCGTCAGATAATTATATCTATGGGCTTTCAGCCAAAAACGGCAAATTGCTTTGGAAATTAAAAACGGCTAAAGCAGTTTTGGGTTCGCCCGTAATAGACGGCTTAACGGTGTTCATCGGCTCTTCCGATGGCGTTTTTAGAGCTGTAAACATAAAATCAGGAAAGCTGGTTTGGGAATATCTTCATGTAGAAGGATTTGTGGTAACAAAGCCACTTATCTATCGCAATAAAATATATTTTGGAAGCTGGGGACGGTATTTTTACGCTTTAGATTTAAAAAGCGGAGCTGAAGTTTGGAAGTGGAATAACGGCTCTGCAAACCGTATGTTTTCGCCAGCAGCCTGTTACCCGGTGGCCGCTTATGGTAAAGTGTTTATTGTGGCTCCCGATAGGTATATGACTGCATTTGATGCAGAAACAGGTGAGGTGATATGGAGAAAAACCATTGCAGATAATCGGGTTAGAGAATCTATGGGTATTTCTACAGATAGTTCTCTGGTTTATGCCAAAACCATGGACGGAAAAGTGTTTGGAGTTGCTACACAAGCGTCAGAATTCAGCATCATATGGAATTCTAATCTTAGTTTGCCTTATGAAATAAGCCCCACGGCTGTTTTAGAAAGCAACGGTTTGGTATTTATTCCCTCACATTCTGGTTTGGCAAGCGCCTTAGATAGAGAAAGTGGCAAAGTTAGATGGCAATATAAATCGTCTAATAGCTTAATTAATGCCATAGTGCCTTTAGAAAATAATAGGGTGTTGATAAGCACCATGGATGGAAAAATAACTTGTTTAAAGTATTAAAGATGAAGAAGTGGATTCTTTTATGTTGTCTTTTTAGTTCGGGTTTAAGCTACGGACAAGAGTTTTTGCAAGAGACAGCTGCCGCAAAGCATTGGGCAGATAGTGTCAAGAAAAAGCTGAATAAAAGACAAAAAATAGCACAATTAATGGTTATCCGCGTGTCTGAAAGGCAGAATGGTAAAGCAGTGTTTTTTGAAAAACAAGTATCAAAAGATATTAAGAAATATAATATCGGGGCGCTTTGTTTGTTTCAGGGAGGTGCTGTAGACCAGGCCATGGTTTTGAACAGGCTACAGGCACTGGCAAAAACGCCTCTAATGGTTACGGTAGACGGGGAAACAGGTGTAGGAATGCGTTTTTCAGACGTAGAGCCTTTTCCAAATCAGCTGACTATTGGTGCTACAGCAAACCCGCAGTTAACGTATAGAATTGGCGAAGCTATGGCCAACCAATGCATAAGAGCGGGCATACAGGTCAATTATGCACCTGTTGTAGATATCAATAACAATCCGTCAAATCCGGTTATCAATGTTCGTTCTTTTGGAGAGAATAAAGAGCTGGTTGCTAATTTAGGAACTCAGATTACCAAAGGGCTGCAAGACGCAGGTATAATGGCCTGTGCTAAACACTTTCCCGGTCACGGAGACGTTAATGTAGATTCTCATTATGATTTGCCGGTAATCTTAAAATCCAGAGAACAATTAGAGCAATTAGAAATTTATCCTTTCAGGCAGCTTACAAAAGAGGGGATAGGCAGCGCTATGGTTGCTCATCTTTATATTCCGGCAATTGATGCCGAAGAGAATAAGGCTACCTCACTTTCTTATAACAACGTTACTAATATTTTAAGAAAAGATGTGGGTTTTAACGGCTTAACATTTACAGATGCTTTGGAAATGAAAGGTGTTGCTAAATTTTATCCGCAAGGTTTGGCTGCGGCAAAATCAATCATCGCTGGTAACGATATGCTTTGTCTTCCAGGAGACATTAAAGGAAGTATCAAACAAATCAGAAAATCTATTCGTAAAGGAGTGCTTTCCTGGAAAGATATAGACCATAAAGTACATCGGGTTTTAATTGCTAAATATAATCTAGGTATTCACAATTTAACTGCGGTTGATACGGTAAATATTGTTGAAGATTTAAATAAAGATGTTAAGCGTATAAAAGAAGAAGTATACGCTAATGCAATAACATTGCTTAAAAAAGGGGCAAGTACAGCGCTTCCCTTGCAACAAGGGGCCAAAATAGCGTATGTGGCTTTAGGAGTAGATGAAAATAACCGCATAGCAGATTTACTGGCCAGCGAATATGGTGCTGAGATTTTTACGTTAGGCCATAAAGCAACAGCAGAACAAGCCCATACTTTAACACAAAAATTAGCCACAGATTACGATGTAATTATTACAGGTCTTCATAATTTCAGTAAAAGCCCGGCTAATGATTTTGGAATTGGGAAGCCGGTTTTAGATATTCTGGAGAAGCTTCAGCAACAAGATAAAGTGATTAATTTAGTGTTCGGAAATCCTTATGCTTTAAAATACATCAGTAACAACGGAAATAATGTAATTGCCTGCTACGAAGATGACGTAGTGATGCATGAAACGGCTGTAAAATTGCTTAAAGGAGAAATAGAAGCAAAAGGTGTTTTACCGGTAACTGTAAATGAGGATTATAAATACGGTGCTGGTTTAAGTTTAGTTCAAAAGTAGATACAGATAATATTAGTGGAAGATGGAAATTATAACTGAAAAAGAGTCAAATTATCAAGATTTAGATAAAATGTCTGTAGGAGAAATCCTTAACAATATAAACCGAGAAGACGCTACAGTAGCGGCATCAGTAGCTAAAGCTATTCCTCAGCTAGAGGAATTGGTTAAGGTGGCTGTTGACCGAATGAAAAAAGGTGGTCGCGTTTTTTACATAGGCGCAGGAACCAGTGGTAGGTTAGGTATTCTGGATGCATCAGAATGTCCGCCAACTCTCGGGGTTCCATTTGATTGGATTATGGGTGTCATTGCAGGGGGCGACACGGCCATCAGAAAAGCGGTAGAAAATGCCGAAGACGATTTAGAACAGGCTTGGAAAGATTTGCAGGAATTTGCCATTAACCAGGATGATGTAGTTATCGGAATTGCAGCATCTGGTACCACACCTTATGTAATTGGAGGCTTAAGAAAAGCAAACGAAAATGGCGTAGCAACAGGCTGTATAGTTTGTAATGCCGGAAGCCCCGTTGCTGCAGAAGCAAAATATCCTGTGGAAATTGTAGTAGGGCCAGAATTTGTTTCCGGATCTACACGTATGAAATCTGGTACGGCGCAAAAAATGGCTTTAAACATGTTTAGCACCACCGTAATGATTCAGTTGGGGCGGGTAAAAGGCAATAAAATGGTTGATATGCAATTAACCAATAGCAAATTATTCAGTCGCGGAATCCGGATGATTATGCAGGAAACCGGTGTGGATAAAGAAATAGCATCAGGTTTGCTGGAAAAATACGGTAATGTGCGCAAAGCCATTAACAGTGTTCTGGTAAAATAGTGTTTTCATTTATTTGGGCCTACGATTGTTTTTGCAGATCATAAATAATCGGATATCTTTATTCTCTAAAGATAAACAGCCCTTCTAAATAATCTAAAACAACGAAAAAGGAAATATATGTCTCCCGTCTTACTCTTATTATTCTTAGTGGTATACTTTACGGTACTTATTGTTATATCGTATTTCACTTCAAAAAACAATTCAGATAACTCTAGCTTTTTTATCGCTAACAGAAATTCAAAATGGTACTTCGTCGCCTTCGGGATGATTGGTACAGCCCTATCCGGGGTTACCTTCATTTCTGTTCCCGGTGCGGTAGAAAAAAGCGCATTTGGTTACTTTCAATTTGTATTGGGCAATGCGGTAGGATTTATATTAATAGCAACAGTGCTTTTGCCATTGTATTACCGCATGAACCTGATTTCCATTTATACCTATCTGGAAAAAAGATTGGGCTACTGGAGCTATAAGTCTGGCGCCATGATATTTTTAGTTTCCCGTACCATCGGTTCGGCTTTCCGTTTGTATTTGGTGGCTATTGTACTCCAGAAATTTATTTTTGATGCCTGGAATGTTCCGTTTTGGATAACTATTGTAATCTGTTTGGTTTTAATTTGGTCTTATACCTTTAAAGGGGGGTTAAAAACCATTATCATTACAGATACGCTTCAAACGGTGTTCTTATTATCATCGGTAGTATTGTCTATTTATTTTATTGCAGACGGACTAAACCTCAATCTGGCGCAAACATTTGAAGCAGTAAAAGAAAGCTCTTATTCTAAAATATTCTTCTGGGAAGATTTTGGCTCCAATAAAAATCACTTCATCAAACAGTTTTTAGGCGGTATTTTCATTACTATTGCCATGACGGGTTTAGATCAGGATTTGATGCAAAAGAACCTGAGCTGTAAAAATATCTGGGATGCGCAAAAGAACATGCTTTCCTTTACGGTGATTTTTGTATTGATGAATTTATTCTTTTTAAGCGTTGGTGCCTTGTTATATATTTATGCAAAAGCGAACGGGGTTGATATTGCGGCTTTGGGCACTCCGGATCATTTATTTCCTGAATTAGCGCTCAATTATTTAGGTGTGGTGCCGGCAGTTATCTTCATGTTGGGTTTAACAGCTGCAACATTTGCTACAACAGATTCCGCTTTAACTGCGTTAACAACCTCTTTTTGTGTCGATTTTTTACACTTTGATAAGAAGCCAGATCACAATGATCCGTCTTTGGTAAGAAAAAGACATATTGTCCATATTGTATTTTCATTCGTAATCTTTTTGGTAGTGCTTGTCTTCAAATTGATTAACGATGATTCGGTGGTAAATGCAATATTTAAAGCAGCTGGTTATACTTACGGTCCGTTATTGGGTTTATTTGCCTTTGGTATGCTTACGCGTTTAAGAGTAACAGACAAGTTGGTACCTTATATTTGCGTGTTATCACCAATAATTTCATTTATTATAGATAGAGAATCTCTAAACTGGTTTGGTTATTCTATAGGGTTTGAATTGATTATAATCAATGCCTTGATAACTATGATTTGTCTACTAGCAGTTAGCAAAAAGGAGCCATTAGACACGAAATTCTAAAAGTCATTGAAATTGGTGTTTCTGTTCCTAATAGAAACACCAATTTAGTATAATACAGGCTTACTCGTATTTAGATATAATACAGATTTGCAAAACAGATTTTTTTTTACAAAAAGTCTTCTTAGTTTGCAGCGCAAAAATTAGCTTCTTAAAATGAAAATAGGAGAGCTCTTATTGAGGATTTTGCCTCAGGAAAGAATCAAAGACAGATTAATAGATGTTGTAGCTTACGCTTCTGATGCAGGATTTTATCATTTGCTTCCAAAAGCAGTAGTGCAGCCACAAACGGAAGACGAGATTAAATCCTTGTTCGAATTTTCACATCAACATAAAGTTCCATTAACTTTTAGAACCGGTGGCACTAGTCTATCTGGTCAATCTATTACAGACGGTATTTTGGTGGATTTGTCTCAATATTGGAATAAGGTTAATGTAGAGGCTGAAGCATCGGCCGTTAGGGTACAGCCTGGTGCTATTGGGGCAATGGTGAATAATCATTTGCGCAAATTTGGTAAGAAAATAGGTCCAGACCCATCTAGTATAAATTCTGCCATGATGGGCGGTATCTTGTCTAACAACTCGAGCGGTATGTGCTGCGGTGTAAGTCAGAACTCTTATCACACTACAAAATATATCCGTTTTATTCTACCTAACGGGAAGACCTTTTCTACAGAACACAAAGCAGATTATCACCGGTTTGAAACCGAATGTCCGGAAATTTACCAAGAGCTGAAACGTGTTCGCGAAGAAATTCTGAAAAACGGAGAGGTTTATGAGCGTATTAGAAATCGTTATCAAACTAAAAATACGGTAGGTTATTCTGTGAATTCTTTCATAGATTATCAAGAACCTTTAGATATACTCGCTCATCTATTAATTGGTGCAGAAGGAACGTTAGGCTTTATTGCCGAGGCTGTTATGCAAACCGTAGATGATTATAAAGAAAAATCTACGGGTCTATTATATTTCCCCAATATTTATGATGCCTGTAAGGCTATTGTGCCACTTACAGTATCTGGTGCAGAAGCTGTAGAATTAATGGATAGGGCGTCTTTACGTTCGGTAGAACATATTAAAGGAGTGCCTGATTTCTTTAAGACTTTGCCAGAATCTGCGGCGGCTTTACTAATAGAATACCAGGCCAATACCAAAGCAGAGCTGCAAACCAAAATAGATCAGTTTTTAGCAGTTGCGCCAACCTTAACCTTATTAAATACTGCCGAGTTTACTCAGGTTCCGGCAGAACAAGCTTTCTTATGGAAAATAAGAAAAGGCATGTTCCCGTCCGTTGGTGCGGTTAGAGCCAGTGGTTCTACAGTAATTTTAGAAGATATTGCTTTTCCGGTAGCGCATTTAGGCGATGCCATTTTAGATCTTCAGCAGCTGTTTGCTAAACATCATTACGATAATGCAATTATTTTTGGTCATGCTAAAGATGGTAATATCCACTTTGTGGTAACGCAATCTTTTAATACGTCGGCAGAAATAGAGCGTTACGACAGGTTTTTGAAAGACGTAGTTGAGTTGGTGGTTAATAAATACCAGGGAACTTTAAAGGCCGAACATGGTACAGGCCGCAATATGGCGCCATTTGTTGCTACAGAATGGGGCGAAGAGATTTATGCTATTATGAAATCTCTGAAACAGGTAATAGATCCTGAAAACTTGCTCAACCCCGGTGTAATTATTAATGATAATAAAAACGCCCATATTACGCATCTTAAAGACTTGCCTTCGGTAGAACAAGAGGTTGACAGATGTATGGAATGCGGCTTCTGTGAGCCTGTTTGTCCAAGTAGAGATGTTACGCTAACGCCCAGACAAAGAATTGTGGTGCGTAGAGAATTACACACGCTTAAAAACAAGGGCGAAAAAGCCAGACATGACGAGCTGTTAGAACAATATCAGTACGATGGTTTGGATACCTGCGCAGTAGACGGTATGTGCGCTACAGAATGTCCGGTAGATATTAATACTGGAGATTTAATTAAGCGTTTGCGAAGAGAAAACCACAGCAATACAGCCAATAAAATTGCGCTAACCGTTGCCAGAAATTTTGGAGCCGTAGAAACCCTGGCAGAAATAGGTGTAAAGCTGGGTGTGGGTATTAACAGCCTGTTCGGTAAAAACGCTATGATTAAGCTGACAGGCGCTATCAAAAAAGTGGTTCCTCAGTTTCCTTTATGGTCTAATCAATTGGTTCCGGCTGGCAGTATTCAATCCAAATTTCCCAGACAATCGGCTGAGGATGCTGTAGTTTATCTGCCAACCTGTATTTCACGAATGTTAGGTGGTTCTGTAGACGGTAAGAAAAATATAATAGATACCATGGTAAATATTTCAGCCAAAGCGGGTATCAGTTTTAAAATTCCGGATAATGTTGGCGGAATATGCTGCGGACAGATATTTTCTTCTAAAGGCCATCAAAAGGCTTATGAATACACCGTTAACCAAACTATAGCTAAGCTTTGGGAAGACTCTAATAGTGGAAAGTTACCTGTTGTATTAGACGTAAGCTCTTGTACGCATACCTTGCTGGGCAGCCGTGTAGCTTTAACAGAAGAAAATAAAAAGAAATTTGATGCATTACGCATTATAGATAGCATTGATTTTATTGCAGAATTTATTATCCCCAGAGTGAATATTGTTAGGAAAAAACAAAATGTGGTACTACATCCGGTTTGCTCTTTGAAAAAGATGGGACTGAACGATAAATTTTATAATGTAGCACAAGCATTTTCAGAGAAAGTAACGGTTCCGTTTAGTGCAGGTTGCTGCGGAATGGCCGGAGACCGAGGTTTCTTATTCCCGGAGCTTACAGCATCTGCCACTAAATACGAGGCTAGAGAGGTGAAAGAAACCGGAGTATTCGATGGTTATTATTCTTCATCCAAAACCTGCGAAATATCTCTGTCTGAAGCCGTGGGCAAAAATTACGAATCTATTGTTTACTTGGTAGACGAGTGTATATAAAACATGCTTATCGAAAAAGCTAATTAGCAATTCGGGTCTAAGAAATAAAACATAGCCAGGAAATTGACCCTGGCTATGTTAAACATATCGCTATTCTAAATTAATAGACCTATTTCGTGGCGACCTAACCTGATATTTTAAATATAATTTTTGCTCTTTCCCTGCAGGAAGATTAAGTTTCCACAATAGTTTGCCGGTTTGTTCATTAAGGGTGGCACCAGAAATATCTTGCTTTTCTACAATGATGTCGTTATTAACAGAAATTGGTAGATGGTCTTCAATAGTTATATCAATTGGCAATGATTTTCTGTTTTTAACATCAATTACAAAACTTCGTAATTCTCGTTTATTACTGCCTAAAAACTGAACTTCTTTAAAATTCTTTTCTTTCTCTCTGGATATAACTACATTTTTATCAATACCCAGAGAAATATTCAAAGTATCAGACGTTTTACCAGCATTGATAATGGTTTTACCTAAATAAGTGCCGTCAAAAAATATACTCGCTTCTCCTGTAATCAGGTTTAAATCAGCAAAGTCTGTAAGATTAGCTTGTAAAAATACATTTGGAGTTAATTTTGGAACAGCATAATACTCATAACTGGTTGCAACATCATAACTTGAAATTTCAACTGTAAAGTTCTTTCCATCGCTATTGATGGTGTAAGGATTTTTAATGGTGAAATTGATGTTGGTTGGCTGTTCTTCTGTATCAACGTTTAAAGATGTGGTAGTGCTTTCTGCTGCTGTGGTTTTGGCTAAAGAGTTTGAGCTTCTTATGCGGATATTTTCATTGCTTTGTACGCCGGCAACTTTTCCAGCTAATTTCGGGGCTGTACCGTAACCTACAACTACAACTTCGTTTAGGCTAGATGTATTAGGTTGCAGCGCAATATTATGTGTAGCTCTGTTAACTGTAATTTCCCTTGTTTCGAAACCTAAGTAAGAAAAAATCAACTCCGTTCTTGTGCCAGAATTAGGTAATTGCAAGCTATAACTTCCTGAAGCGTCTGTTGTAGTTGCTAATGAACTATTTTTCACACGTACCGATACTCCCGGGAGAGCTCCTCCTTTGTCATCAACAACTTTTCCGGAAACAGACGTAATGTTGTTTGCTCTAAAATCTAAACCATATCCCATGCTGGTATAACCTAATTCATATTTCCGCAAACCAGGGATTTGATTGTCAACGGTAGGATTTCCGGTGCTTAGCGTGAGTTTTACGTTTTTCCAGTCTTCTCCTGAATTTTGTGTAACGTTAGCTTTATAGGTCAGGTTAACTTTACTGTTAATATCCTTTGCTCTTAAATCATAAAATGGATACCAACTTGCATTTTTTACCATGTAATCTAAAGACAAACTACCCTTAGTTGCAGCATTAGCGGATACCTTTACGGCAATATCTGTACTGGTAGTTTTAGTTATTCCATTGTTCTCTATGTATTGTTTACGATAGATAGCAAGCTCGTCGTTCAATTTTTTGATACTGTTGCTCAATTCAGATTTTTTGTTTTTGACGTTTTTTAGCCTTTCTCGCTGGAAATCCAATGCCTGTTTCAGTTTTACCATGTCATAATTGGTATTTCCGTTTATAACAGTCTGATTTTTTAAAAGCATTTCTTCTTCAGCTTTGTATACTTCCAGTTCGTTATTCAAATTGCTTAATCTGTCATTATATTCGTTTATTTTGTTTTGGAATACTAAATCAGGATCTGATTGTATATTCTCTTTCATAAAATTTAAATGTCTGGATACAGAGAGAATAGTAAAAGCGCCCTTTCCTTTTACTTGTATGCTTTTTTCATCGATGTCAGGAGAGACGCCCTCGAATACCAGATAATTTACGCCTTTAGGGATGTCTATGCCAGCAGTACTGCGAGATATTTGTGCGCCACTTAAAAACACAGTAACTTCTTTAATAGAGGAGGCTAATTTGATTTTTTCTTCTTGTTGAGCAATAGCGTTAAAAGAGGTGACGAGGATAAAAATTGTTTGGAAAATATTTTTCATACAGCTTGGTTTAGATAACATATCTAAATATAAGAAAATAACCCTCCCTGAGACGGGCTACAAAGAAAATTTTAAATATTACTATCCGTTTCACAATGTTTTTCGGAAGGTTGCTAAAACGGCTGGTTCCTCTTACAAATCCTGTGTATTTGCAGGTATTATTGGTGCAGTTCTTTGCTAAACTGTCATCAAAAAAAACACAGGAAATTTTAGGAGAAAAATACACTAAGTGCCCTTGCTTATAGCTAGCTTACAGCAACCTTACAGCGACCTTACAGCAAGGTACTAAAAAACCTGAACAAAAAACTGCGTTTGCAGCGCACCAGAGGGGGTGGTAAATTTTGTTTTCTTATCAAAAAATACACTAAGGGTCTTTCTTGGTAAGTCTAAGAAGAAATATAATCATCATTTCCGTTAAATCACCGTGAGGTGATTTGTATAATTAGAAAGCAAACGGTCTGTAGGCTTTAACTCTGTAATTAAGTAATCTATGGCGTTTAATTCGCAAACTTTTAATTTTTGTGTAGAGTCTAGTTTTTCCGCAATACTTACAATGGCAGTTTTTTGTGCTGATTTTAGCATAGCCTTCTTTACCTGAACAACTTCCCAATCAGAATCTGTAAGGCCATTTTCTACCGATATGCTGTTAGCGCCCTGTATACATAAATCAACTTTAATATCCGCCAGCTGGCTAATGGTTAAAGAGCCTACGTTAATATTTGCGCTTTTAGAAAGCTGTCCACCCAGTAAAATAACATTGATGTTAGGTTTTTCTGCCAGTTCTAAAGCAACTAGTGGGCTAATAGTAAAGAAAGTACAATTGAGGCTATCCGGAAGCAGTCGGGCAAATTCTATCATGGTTGTTCCGCCGCTTGCCAATAAAAACATATTGTCTTTTATTAGGTTCAAAACCTTTTTTGCTATTTCTGTTTTAGCGTCTTTGGCGTAGGTAGCGTGTTCCTGAAAAGGATAATGGAAAGATTTAGATAAAGCGCCACCATGTACTTTTAGGATTTTACCGCTTTCTGCCAACTCATTCAGGTCTCTTCTGATAGTGTCTTCAGATACGTTAAGCTGCAAACTTAAATCTGATGATAGTACTTTGTTATGTAAATTGATTTGACGAATGATATAAGCCTGGCGTTCTTCCTTTAGCATTTTTCTTTAGATTAGTTATTGCTCAAATTTAAATATACAAAAGAGATTTCCTAGCATACAAAAGACAAGAGGAGCTTTAATAAGCGTTATTTATCAATCAGTTTAACTGATATAATCCCGGTCTTCGTCGCTTAATTTACTTTTTTCTGTAGTAGGGGTAGTATCTTCCGTATTGTTTATCTCAAGCGGGACATTTCTGGTGGTTTCTGTAGTGGCCAAAGGTTTCTTTTTAGGGCGTCCTACAATTAAACCGATAATGAACCCTGTAAAAGTAAGTGTAAGCATTACCACTAGCTTAGAAACATAGATTTCTTTCCACAATACGGTAAAAAGCACTTCGTCGCGGTTTTGCATCAGTACAGTAGTTACCAGTACAGTAACCGCTATGATAAATATGGTTTTAAAATTCATGCTCTTGTTTTAATAATCATACGTTAAACCAATCTCGAATATCGGATTTTTAGCGGTATTTTTTTCGGCCGGCATAATAATTTTCGTTCCCAGCGAAAAATTAGGCAAATAATATCTTAATAAATTCATATCCGCACTAAAACTTATGCCATAAGATCTCCAAATTTCATTTTCAAAATCGCTAAACAAGCCACTTCTTAATCTTTTGATGTAAGCTAAGCCACCAATTTGCCAGTCAGGATAGGCTACCGGGAATTTATAATCTAACAAAAAGGTGTTTTTTAAAGCGTTTAAGGCTGGGAGGTTTGCATAACCTCTGGCTCTTGGAATTTCTGTGTTGTAAGCAAAAATGCCTGATGTGTTCTGCCAATTGGCACTGGCTTGCAGGCTGTGGTTACTGAAAAATCCGGGTAGGTAAGCAGATGTTCGGAGGGAGAAAATCTTTCCATCTACCTCGTCAAACGGAATATGTTTGTAAGATAATCTTAAATTGATGCCAAAACGTGGAGCCAGATCTCTTTGGCTTCTGTTGGTGGCAAACGACCAATAATACATGTATTGCATCGGAAATTCTATATTGGTAATAAAGCCTCTGAGTGGTAGCGATAAGTTGTATCTGTGGATATACTGCGTGTTGACTTCTAAGCCGCTACGTATAGATTTATTTTGCCAGTTGCTTAAAAAAGGCAAACTTACCGTAAAGCTGGTTTTAGATTCACGCCATTGGAAGGGCACATACGTCGGCTGATTGCCTTGTCTGTTGATTCTGGCGTAAGATAAATGCTCGCGATTGCTAAATCCGGCAGAAAAAATTGGGTAAAACTTTTTGTAGCTAATGCTGGCCGAATATTCATGGGCTTCTAAACTGGTATTGTAGCTATAGCCAAGCGCAGAAGATAGCGTGTTGAGCTTATTGTTGGAAAGCAGGTTCAGGCCAATTTTAGAATCATTGTCTTTATCAGAAAACACCGGACTGATGCTGTGAAAGTAAAACAGATTGCCTATTTCCCGATAGGACCTTACATCATAAATTTTATTTGGGATGTCTTTTAGAACGTCTTCGGTGTTTTCCTGCGTTTTAAGCGGTTCAAAGTAATGAATAGTGTTGATGTTTGTCTTTACGATAGAAAACTCGTCTGGGCGCCTTAAATCGATAGATACGGCATTGTGTCCGTTGGTTTGGTAGTCGTTAAAATAAAGTTTGTTTTTTGTGTAGTCTACAGACGGGTTGAAAGCACCAAATTTTGAAGAGGTAATTTTGCGCTTCTCTTTTGTCTCCAAATCAAAATAGTAGATGTTATCAATCCCTTCGTAATGTGCCTTGTAAATTACGCCGTTTTCCCAAAACACAGGGCGGGATAACAGCTGTCTTTCTTCCTCAAATAATTTTTGCGCCTGGCCGGTTTGCGTGTCGTAAATAAGTAGCGTTTTACCTTTTTGGTTTACGGCAGTTACTACCACTTTTTTTCCGTCTTTACGGTAACTTGGTGTTTGTAGGGTATAGCCTTCTTCGTTAGGGTAAATTTTTAAGGTTTTTCCGCTCTCCGTTTCTTTTTCTTCTAAATTTAATTTATTATCAAGACTAACTCTAACTGATATTACTTTTTTACCATCCGGAGATAGGGAAGGAGAGAAGTTTCTGCTTTTATGTGTTAGCTGTTTTAGCTTGCCGGATGACATATCGTAGACGCAAATAATGCTGAAATTTTGCTTGCTGTATCTTTTGTCAAAACGTATTTCATCCCATGTAATTTTGCCAGCTGCGTAATGTAAATTTGGTTCGGTTTGGTTGCCAATATCTAATAGCTTGTTTTCTGTTTTTTTATCAAATATTATCACACGGTTAGTTTCTGCTTTTGATGATTTTAGTGCTAATATCCTTCCGTCTCCCAAAGCGTATGGAAGAAGATAATCTGCAGGAATTTTACTGCTTATTTGATGAAGCGCTGTGTAGTTATCCCAGTCTGTTTGTTGTACCTGGTTTTTCCATAAAGCACTTATTTCAGTCATGGTTTTTTTATAAAGTTGCGGTGTTCCGTAGCCACTAAATTTCTTTAAAGACGAACTGAAATTATAAGGTCTTATCGGTAGTTTGGCAATTCGGGTTAAGGTCTTGTCTAAAATATCAGCTCCAAAATCTCTCCTGATTTTGCTGGTCATGAAATAGCCCAGGGTGTAATAATCTGGTGTGAAATCTTTGTAAGATCCCAAATAGTTTTTAGAGTAAGTATAGTTTTTGCCAGAGAGTAGATTGGCTCTTAAAGTCATGTCGAAAGAAGGTTGCCTTCCTCTTCCTGCGGGGGTCAATAATGTTTCAGTTAGTACGGCATCTCCTTCAAAAAACCAAGACGGAAGATTAATGCCAAACAACGCCAGTTTAAGTTCTTCAAAAAGTGGAGCTTCCATATTCGGGGCAATTTTATCAAACTGTACCACATGCCGAAGTTCATGTATAGCCAGGCTGTTTAACCAGTCTTGAGCGTCAAACTCCTGAGCAGGCATAGTGTAAAACTCTGACCTTCTAGGAGCCATCTGAACAAAGCCGTTAGACTGTACGGTGTTGCCCTGTAATATCACCGAAATTGGTTTTGGTTTTTGGTTTAAACTTTGGCCTACGTCCGTGATTACTTTTTCTAATACGTTGGCTACACGTTGCGCTTCTGTTTCCTGAGGGGAGGGGAAAATGATTTGAAAATTAGGTGTATTAATCTGTCTGAATTTTACACTTGGAGGATTCTGTCCGCCATCAAAAATCTGTGAAAAAACCCATTGTGAATTAAATATTAAGGTAGATAGTATTAATATTTTGGTTATTAGTGCTTTATATGCTTTTTTTAGTTTCATTTATAATGTATGCTAAAAATATTAGTTTTTTGTCGTTGAGGCTTCGTTGTTTTGTTTAAATTTATTGTTTAGGTGTATTTCTTTTTTATTTGATTTTCAGATTTTTATACTTATTATTTAAAGTTGTATTTTTGTCTAAATTATGATTTTATTATGCTTTTTATAGCGTTTTTGTTTCTCAAAACTTATGCAAGATAATCTTTTTAAATTGTATTGTTATTATACACTAAGTGACTTTTTAGATTAACGTTTTGTTGTCGTTCAGGAAGTTGTTTTTATCTGTTTACTTTGGTATTTTGTATACGGAATGTTGTTTTTTAAATTTTCTGACAAAGGAAATTTAGTCAGTTTAAACTTGTTTTTTTCTGTTCATTCGTAAGTTTTATAGGTGTAATTATTTAGAGTTTTATGTTCTGATTAATGCTTGTTTAGAAGGAGGCTTAGTGTATTTTATTTTTTATTTTAAAAAGTGAATTTAGAATAAGTGTGGATTTTTAATTTCAGTCTGATTGCGTTTTTTAAATCTATATCCGAGGCTTTAAGAACCGGCTTTTTAATTATGTAGATTAAAATGACTTTATGGATTAGCCTTAAAGTAGAGCCCAGGTTCTTAATAGTCAGTTTTCCGATAGACATCATATTGCTTGTTCTGCATTACGAAACCAATTCGCGTTTATCAGAGAGTAAGTTGTAGCAGTGTAAGATTACAATCTCAAGCACACTCTGGGCTCATAGTGTTGAGCTCCGGAAAACCATGGAGAATCTGAAATTTATAAAAAGGATAAGCTGTTTTTAAGCTGAAATGGAGTAGGTAAACGTGTGTCAATAGAAGTTTATCGCAGTTTGCTCCGGAGATGAAATCCCCTTGCTTAATCGTCTAATTACTGTCTGTTAAAGCTGGATATATGTTTAGGTTATAAACACTTTTTTAGAGTGCGCCATAGTCGAGGAAATACATTTTTTTAGATAGATAAGTTCTTGGAGATTTTGCGCTTTTCGAGCTTGTTTTTAATAACGGGATAAATAAAAATAGAAGATAAAATTATAGCTGCTCCGGCATAAAATCCGCTGGTCATTTTCTCACTTTCCCCAAAAATGATCAATGCTAATATAATAGAATATATGGGTTCCAGATTGGTTACCAGTGCTACTCTGAAAGCTGTTAATTCACGCATTACAGAAACACCTAAAACATAAGCCAAAGAGGTGCAAACGGTACCCAGCAGAAGCAGGTAAAGAAGATCTCCGCGGTTTAAAGCAAGTCCACTATTGAAACCATTGCTGATGCCCATGTATAGCGAAATCCAGAAAAATGCACCCATCATTTCATAGAAGGTAATAACAGTGGCACTGTTCTTTTTGATTAATTTAGAGTTAATTATAGAGAAAATACTGGCGCAAAAAGCGCTTAAAATCCCCATAATTATTCCGGTTTTATACGCGGTTTCAAATTTAAAAATCATATAAATCCCCATAATTATGAAAATTCCGATAAGTATTTCGAGTATGGAGACAGATTTGGCTTTAAATAAAGGCTCCAGAAGCGCTGTAAATAAAGTTAGGGAAGAAAGGCATACAATTGCAACAGATACCGTAGAGGCTTTAATAGAGCCAAAAAATAAAATCCAGTGTAAACCTACTATTCCTCCGGTTATAAAAATCTTATAAAAATCTTGCCTGTTAACACTAAAATCTATCTTTTTTATCTTAAAATAAGCATATAAAGTAGCTAAGGCAATAAGCACCCTGTACCACACTAATTGTGTTTCGTTAATGCTGATTAAGGCGCCTAAAATAGCGGTAAAACCCCATACCAAAACGGTAATATGTAAGATGAACAGGTTGCTTATTTTAAATTTCATGATGCGCAAAGGTAGACGATGGTCAGCGCATTTTTTTTAATATCTATTAAAATGATACAAATAGATTGCTGGTATTGGATAGCTCTTACTTAGGTGCTTTTATGGCAAGGTAAACTCCTAAAAGGGCGAAAACTACATTCGGAATTAAAACTGCAATAATTGCCGGCAGACCGCCTTTTAATGCAAACACGTTAGAAAATTGTATAAACAGTATGTATACAAAGCTCAAAAGAATGCCTAATCCTAGCGGCAAACCTACACCGCCCCGTACTTTTCGTGATGATAAGGCGACGCCAATCAGGGTTAATACATAGGTAGAAAAAGGGTAAATCCAACGTTTGTATTTCTCCAATTCAAGATTTACCATAACGCCAGAGCCTCTTATTTTTTCTTTTTCTATCTTTTCATTCAATTCCCAGTAGTTCATGGCAGAGTAAATATTGTCTCTGATGTCAAAATCTATTGGTTTCATATCTAAGGTAGTATCTTTAGTAGTGCCGTTTTCCATACGCTCTTTCAATCCGTCAACGTACCTTACGGTATAGTTCTCTATACGCCATTTGTTGCTTACAGAGTCCCAGGATATTCTATCAGATACTAGTTTTTCTTTAAGTTCTTTTCCTTTGAATTTTTCCAGAGAGAACTTATACCCGAAATTTCTTAGGTTATCAAAAGATTCCATGTAAATATAAGTGTCCTCATCTAATTGAAGATGAACATTATTACGCGAAGTCTCTTTGATTTTTGTATAAGTGTTTTCGAAGTTGATCATCAAACGATTAGTTTCAGGAATAACAAATAGGTTAAAGCCAATGTTAAAAACGAAGATGATGGTTGCGGCAATAAAATAAGGGCGAAGGAAGCGGTTAAAGCTGGCTCCACTGGTTAAGATGGGGACAATCTCGGTCTGATCGGCCATTTTTGCCGTGAAGAAAATTACCGAAATAAAGTTAATAAGCGGATTTAAAAAATTGAGGTAAAAAGGTACAAAGCCTGCGTAATACTCAAACACAACCTGATTAAAAGTGGCTTTGCTTTTTAAAAAATCATCCAGCTTTTCTGAGATATCAAAAACCACAGAAATTAAGGTGAAAATGGCCATTGTAAACACAAATGTGCCCAGGTATTTCTTGATGATATACCAGTCAATCAGTTTGATGTGTTTATTCAGAAACTGCATTAAAGACGCTGACTTAAAACCTTAACCATTTTGTTCTTCCAATCGTAAAACTCGCCAGAAATTATTTTTTCTCGAGCTTCTTTTACCAACCAAAGATAGAAATGTAAGTTATGTAAAGAAGCAATCTGTGCGCCTAAAATTTCTTTCGAGTGAATGAGATGCCGTAAATAAGCTTTAGAATACACCAGGTCAGAGTATAAATCGCTGTCTGGATCTATTGGCGAGAAGTCATCCTTCCATTTCTCATTTTTAATATTGATAATGCCATTTCTGGTAAACAGCATTCCATTTCTGGCGTTCCTCGTCGGCATTACGCAGTCAAACATATCAATGCCCAGAGCAATATTTTCTAAAATATTTACCGGTGTACCCACTCCCATTAAATAACGAGGCTTTTCTGTGGGCAGGATGTCGCATACCACTTCCGTCATGGCATACATTTCTTCTGCCGGCTCTCCTACAGACAGTCCACCAATAGCATTTCCTTCGCGGTTTTGTTCGGCAATAAATTCTGCAGATTTTTTTCTTAAATCTTTATAAACCGAACCCTGCACAATGGGGAACAGTGTTTGCGAATAGCCATATTTAGGTTCTGTACTATCAAACCTCTCTATGCATCTTTTTAACCATCTATGGGTCATATCTAAAGATCTACGGGCATAGTTATAATCACAAGGATAGGGCGTACACTCATCAAAAGCCATAATAATATCGGCTCCAATGGTGCGCTGTATATCCATTACGTTTTCTGGTGTAAAAAGGTGTTTAGAGCCGTCTATATGAGATTTAAAGGTAACGCCTTCTTCCTTTATCTTACGCACTTCGGTTAAAGAATACACCTGATAACCGCCACTGTCGGTTAGAATTGGTTTTTCCCAACCATTAAATCTATGCAAACCACCTGCTTTTTCAATTACGTCTAATCCTGGTCTTAAGTAAAGATGGTAGGTGTTTCCTAAAATAATCTGGGCTTTAATATCGTCTCTAAGCTCTCTTTGATGAACAGCTTTAACAGTTCCTGCCGTACCAACGGGCATAAAAATTGGGGTTTGTATGGTGCCGTGGCTGGTTTCTATTTCTCCTGCTCTAGCTTTAGATAATTTGTCCTGGGCTGCTAGCTTAAATTTCATCTGCTTAAATTTCGGTGGCAAAAATAGTAAAATTTACGCAACCACGCTTTTTAGCTAAATATGGATCGGTTATACTCAACCTGGTTTATCAAATTAATTCGCTTTTTTAGAGTGCAGGGCAATTTTTGGTATAGAAATAGAGCCTTCTCAACTAACATCTATAAAAATAAACACTATGAAAACAGAAGAAAAAAAAGTACAGCAACCGCCACAAACGCAAAACAGACAACCGGGAATAGAATCTGAAATGACACCAGCGCCAGAATTTGAGGTAAAACCAACAGACGGGCAGTTTACTGGCAAAGTGGTTATCGTTACCGGAGGCGATAGCGGAATAGGAAGAGCCGTTGCCGTAGCCTTTGCAAGAGAGGGGGCAGATGTAGTGGTGTCGTATTTTGATGAGCATGGTGATGCCCAAGAAACTAAAAATGAAGTGGAGAAGTACCACAGAAAGTGTTTGCTTATTCCGGGCGATCTTTCTGATGCAGAACACTGCAATGATATTGTGGATAAAGCTGTTTCTGAATTTGGAAGAATAGATGTGTTGGTAAATAATGCTGCAGTTCAATTTCCGCAGGAAGGAATAGAAAATATTACTCCAGAACAATTAGATAGAACTTTCCGTATTAATATATATTCGATGTTCTTTTTGGTAAGAGCAGCACTTAAACATTTAAAAGAGGGTTCAAGCATCATCAACACGGCTTCTGTTACTGCGTACAGAGGAAATGCAGATTTAATTGATTATTCTTCTACCAAAGGCGCTATTGTGGCCTTTACCAGATCTTTGTCTTTATCATTGCTTAAAAAAGGAATAAGGGTGAATGCAGTGGCGCCAGGCCCGATATGGACGCCATTAATACCTGCAACTTTTGATGCCGACAAAGTGGCGAAATTTGGTTCAGATGTGCCTATGGGGAGGGTTGGGCAGCCTAATGAAGTAGCGTCTTGCTATATTTTTCTGGCCTCTGAAGGGGCTTCTTATATCTCGGGACAAGTGCTCCACCCTAACGGAGGAGAAAGCCTGAATTCTTAATATAAATATATAAAAGCGGCCGAAATGCCGCTTGTTAAAAAATTCTAAATTATTCTGCACAATAAGCTGTAATAAAAAAGCTGATTTGGTTTGTTTTTCGACTAATTTTAAGAAATTTGCGCTTTTAAATTTTAATGTTTGGAAGCATATTTTTACTACACTCTATTAGTCTTACTACAGTTTTTTTTTATCGTTCAGCTATATTATTTACTGGTAAAACAAGGGCGCTTATCTGTTTATAAGCCCGTTGAACGGCAATCAGCAAAAACATCAGAAGTTTCTGTAATTATTTGTGCTCGTAACGAGGCTGAGAACCTTAGGCAAAATCTACCTCTTGTTTTAGACCAAAAAGGCGTGAAATATGAGGTAATTGTAGTTAACGACTGTTCACAAGATGATAGTGCCGATGTTTTGCGAGAATTCAAATCTCATTATCCTCATCTCAAAATAGTAGTAAAAGAAGAACATCCAAGGTTTAAAACAGGGAAAAAATTTGCAGCCACCTTAGGTATAAAAGCAGCTTCTAATGAAATTGTAGTCTTTACAGATGCAGATTGCAGACCACATTCAGACAGCTGGTTGGCTATGTTATGCCAAAATTACGATAATCCAAATGCCGAAATAGTTTTAGGTTACTCACCCTACGAGAAAAAGAAAGGTTTGCTCAATCTGTTAATCCGTTATGAAACGTTCCAAACTGCATTAAACTATTTTTCATTTGCCCTCGTCGGCACACCATATATGGGCGTAGGTAGAAATCTATCTTATAAAAAGTCTTTGTTTTTTAGAGGAAAAGGTTTTGCGGCACACATGCATATTCCTTCTGGAGACGATGACTTATTCGTTAACCAAAATGCTACAGCTGCTAACACTCAAATAGAAGTAAGACCAGAAACCCATGTTTACAGTTATCCAAAAACTACCTGGAAAAGTTACTGGAACCAAAAAACAAGGCATTTAGGGGCTGGTAAATTTTATAAAAAAGCACATAAACTTACTTTAAGCTTGCAAAGTGGTTCTGCAATTGGATTTTATCTACTTTTAATTGCTTGTTTGTCATTAAATATAGAGCCTGTTTTTGTGGGTATTTTATTCGCTTTGCGATTATTAGTGCAATCTTTTGTATTCTATAAATCATTACGTATTTTACGTTGCAAAGATTTGTTGGGTTGGTTGATATTTCTTGATTTCTTATACTATCTGTTCTTGATGATATTGAGTATCCGGGGAATATTCAGAAAAAATGTGGTATGGAAATAAATCCTAATTTTTCAGAGAACGCAAAGAATGATTATCATCTGGTTTTAAGCGCAAGAGGTGGATGCCAGAAATCTTATGCCGAACTTATGAGTCGGTACAAAGATTCTATCTACTTTATGGTGCTAAAAATGGTGAATAATAAAGACGATGCCATGGATATTACCGTTTCTACTTTTTCCAAAGCTTTTGAAAATATAGAAAAATACAAGCCCGATTTTGCTTTTAGTACCTGGCTGTTTAAGATTGCAACTAATGCAAGTATAGATTTTATCAGAAAAAAAAGATTGGTGACGACTTCTTTGAACGACATGGGAAGCGGCGATGATAAGGATGATAGGATTGCAGATATCAAAAGCGAAGACCTTAATCCGGAAGAAACATCTATTAAAAAGCAACAGGCAGAGCAGCTGAAAGATATCATTAGCAAATTGCCAGACAGATACAGAACATTAATTATATTAAGATATTACGATGAGCTTTCTTACGAAGAAATAGCAGAACGCCTGCTTTTGCCTTTAGGTACTATAAAGGCGCAGCTATTTAGAGCAAGAGATTTAATGTCTAATATTATCAACAAGCGAATAAAAAATACAGGAAGTGAATTCTGATATACTTTATAAATATTACACCGGTTTAAGCGATACGCAAAAACAACAATTTAATCAGCTTTATGATTTATATAATTTTTGGAATGCACAAATCAACGTCATTAGCAGAAAAGATATAGATTTATTGTACGAGCGCCATATTCTACACTCGTTAGCCATAGCAAAAGTATGTACTTTTAAACCTGGCCAGCATATTTTAGATGTGGGCACAGGTGGCGGTTTTCCGGGAATTCCTTTAGCCATACTGTTTCCGGAAGTAGAGTTTCTGTTGGTAGATTCTATTGGTAAAAAAATTAAAGTAGTAAATGAAGTTGCTAAGGCGATTAATCTCCAAAATCTAAAGGCAATTCATAGTAGGGCAGAGCAAATTAACCAGAAATTTGATTTTGTAGTTTCCAGAGCAGTTACCCAATTAAAAGACTTTTACCCCTGGATTAGAGGGAAATTCAAAAAAGACTCTATGGCCAGTTTAAAAAATGGCGTTTTATACCTAAAAGGTGGAGATTTAGAGCAGGAGCTGAAAGAGTCTAAACTAAAAGATATTGCACTTTATGCTTTAAAAGATTATTTTGACGAAGAGTTTTTTGACACTAAATATGTGGTTTACATTCCGGCTCAATAACTTTAGATAAAAAAAAACAATAATTTTTTGCGTTTTTAGATTTGGATTTATACTTTTATTCAAATCTGCTAACATGATTCATGAAATTGCGCTTACTTTCGTAAAAGGACTTGGTGATGTTACTATACGTAACCTGTTAAGCTATTGTGGGTCTGCCGAGGAAATTTTTAGAACAAAGAAAGAACATTTAGTAAAAATACCGGGCATAGGCTCTAAAACAGCCGATTGGATTATAAACCATTCTTCTTTTGAGCGGGCAGAGCAGGAGCTGAATTTTACACAAAAGTATAAAATAGAACCTCTGTTTATTACTTCAAAAAATTATCCGAAAAGGTTAAGAAACTGTGTGGATGCGCCGGTTATGCTGTATTATAAAGGCAATGCAGATCTTAACGCCACCAAAATAGTTTCTGTAATTGGCACCAGAAACGCTACGATTTATGGCAGGCAGTTTTGCGATAAATTTATAGCAAAATTAGCAGAGCATAATATTTTAGTAAGCAGTGGTTTGGCTTACGGAATAGATGTGTTTGCACATAAAGCTTCACTGGAAAATAATGTGCCTACCGTTGGTGTACTGGGACACGGTTTAGATAGAATATATCCGGCTTTGCACAGACCAGTGGCAGAAAAGATGCTGGAAAATGGTGGCTTGCTTACAGATTTTCCTTCCCAAACTTTGCCAGACCGTGTTAACTTTCCAAAGCGAAACCGTATTATAGCTGGCATGGCCGATGCTATTGTTGTGGTAGAAGCCACTAGAGTAGGAGGCGCATTATTTACGGCCGAAATAGCCAACTCATATAATAAAGATGTATTTGCTGTCCCGGGAAGAATAGATAACGAATCTTCGGAAGGATGCAATTTCTTAATTAAAACCAATAGAGCTCATTTGTTGACCTGTGCCGAAGACCTGGAATATATTATGGGCTGGGCTCGTCCAATAATTCAAACAGAAAACAAGCAGCTTGAAATTGTGCATGAGCTAAATGCAGATGAACAAAAGATTATAGCACTTATTAAGCAGTATGGAAATATCGCAATTGATGATATACAGCTGCATATGAATCTATCTCAGAGCAAGCTTGCGGTAACTTTGTTAAATCTGGAAATGAAGGCGGTAATTGTTTCTCTGCCGGGTAAGGTTTACAGGATGAATTAAAACACAAAAGAGAAACCATGTGGTTTCTCTTTTGTGTTTTATTATATAATACCAGCTTTTACAACAGCTCTACGCCCTGTGCCGCTAGTTTTTCAATTTCTTCATCAGCCCATATGCTTACTTGCACCTGACCTATATGAGATTTTTTAAGCATAAACATGCACACTCTGGATTGGCCAATTCCGCCACCAATAGATTCTGGTAACTCGCCGTTTAATAGCATTTTATGGAAAGCCAATTCTTTTCTGTCAACGCTGTTTCTGAGTTCCAATTGTTTCATTAATGCGGTTTTATCTACCCTTACGCCCATAGAAGATAGTTCAAAAGCACATTGTAAAAGTGGGTGCCAAACTAAAATATCTCCATTTAAGCCGTAAGTTCCTTCGCTGTTTAAGGTGCTCCAGTCGTCATAATCTGGTGCTCTGCCATCATGTGGTTCGCCATTGCTTAATTTACCGCCAATGCCGTAAAGAAAAACAGCGCCATATTTTTTTGCAATAGCATTTTCTCTTTCTTTTGGCGTTTTATCAGGATATAAATCTAAAAGATGTTGCGAAGAGATGAACTTGATATGCTCGGGTAAGATAGCTTTGATATCTGGATAATGAGCCTCAACAAATTTCTCTGTAAATTTTAAAGCTTCGTATATTTTAGAAACGGTATCTTTTAAATACTCTAAATTTCTTTGAGAAGGTTCTATTCTTTTTTCCCAATCCCATTGGTCTACATAAATAGAATGAATATGCGTATAGTCTTCATCAGGCCTAAGCGCTTTCATATCGGTTAAAATGCCGTAGTTTAAATCTACTTCAAGCTGTTTTAATCTTAAGCGTTTCCATTTTGCCAAAGAGTGTACAACAACCGCTTTTTTTTCTCCTAATGCTTTTATGGGGAAAGAAACCGGTCTTTCTGTTCCGTTTAAGTCGTCGTTAATTCCAGTTCCGTCTAAAACAGCAATTGGTGAAGATACAGGTATAAGATTAAGTTGGCTAATGAGCTGAGTTTTTAAGGTTTCTTTTACAAGCGTAATGGCAACCTCTGTCTTTAGCATTTTTTGAAAGTTCATTCTATATATTTTATCTTAACTAAAGCTTCTGTCTTAAGTGTTTCTAATTATAATAGGGCTTATCATCCTGCCTAAATCTGTTTTTATTCGATATTTAGGCTTTAAAGATATGCAGTATCATGTATTTTAGCATTAAAAAACTGCAACTAAAATGCTGTTTTTACTCAATTTATTTTAGTTGAAAATTTTCCGACAGCAAAAGTAGTTTTTGTTTTGTTAAAAGCAAGGTAAATTGCTACTAAAATTTAAAGTAAGACCATTTACTTTCCGAATTTTACAAAGAAACAGCTTTTTAATTTCGAAAATGCTCTTTAAAAAAAAAGCGGCCCTTGAAGAACCGCTTGTTGATAAGCTTGTTATAAGTATGGCTTAATCTTATAAAGAAGCCATGTGCTGTAATAAGTCAACAATTTTGTTAGAGTAACCCCACTCATTGTCATACCAAGATACAACTTTAACGAAGTTATCATTTAATGAGATACCAGCTTTAGCATCAAAAATAGAAGTTCTAGGATCGCCAATAAAGTCTGTAGAAACTACTTCGTCTTCAGTATATCCTAAGATTCCTTTTAACTCGCCTTCAGAAGCTGCTTTCATAGCTGCTTTAATTTGCTCGTAAGAAGCTGGTTTTTCTAAGCGTACGGTTAAATCTACTACAGAAACGTCTGCTGTAGGAACGCGGAAAGCCATACCAGTTAATTTTCCTTTGATTTCTGGAATAACTAAACCTACAGCTTTAGCAGCACCAGTAGAAGAAGGAATGATGTTTTGGTAAGCACCACGCCCGCCTCTCCAGTCTTTAGCAGAAGGGCCATCAACAGTTTTTTGAGTTGCAGTAGCAGCGTGAACAGTTGTCATTAAACCTTCTACAACACCAAAGTTGTCTTGTAAAACTTTAGTAATAGGCGCTAAACAGTTTGTAGTACAAGATGCATTAGAAACTATGTTCTGGCTTGCAGTCATCGACTTATGATTAACTCCCATAACGAAAGTAGGAGTGTCATCTTTTGCAGGAGCCGATAAAACTACCTTTTTAGCGCCAGCATCGATGTGTTTTTGTGCTGTTTCCTGAGTTAAGAAAAATCCGGTAGACTCGATGATGTATTCTGCACCAACTTCATTCCATTTTAAGTTCGCAGGATCTTTCTCTGCAGTAACACGGATAGTTTGGCCATTAACAATTAAGTTACCATCTTTAACTTCTACAGTTCCGTCAAATCTACCGTGAGTAGAATCGTACTTAAGCATATATGCCATATAGTCAACATCAATTAAGTCATTGATACCAACAACCTGGATGTCGCTTCTTTTTATTGCCGCTCTGAAAGCTAATCTTCCAATTCTTCCGAATCCGTTAATTCCAATTTTCATTTCTCTATTAATTTTTGTTTACGTAATAATTTAATAAGTTATAAGTAGGCTCCCTAATGATGGTTTGTATTCGTATATCTTTTTCTTCTGTTGCTACTTCTCTCAAATAATCCTGAAAATTTGCAGCCGCACTGCCTACAAAATGTACGGGCTGTTTATATCCATACTTTTCAAGCAGTGGTGTGAGGTAAGTTTCTCTGTACAAACGGAAACCTCCTTTTACAAAATCCTTTACAAAAGGGTGTTCTTTATTTTCAAGCAGCAAATCTACAAAAGAACTTAGAAAAAGATTGGGTTGTGCTTGTTTATAAATTTTATCTAAGATTTGTTTTCGGTCTAAATCATATTTTCTTTTGAAAATTTTATTGAAATCTGCCGGTAGGGTGTTTGTAAGATATTTTTTCAGAAGCATTTTTCCCAGCCAGTTTGTTGCTCCTTCATCGCCAATGGTATAACCTAATCCAAAATTATTGGGTATTATTTTTTTTTGGTTATAAAAAGCTGCGTTAGAGCCGCTTCCTAAAATACAGACTATACCGGGTTTGTCGTTACAGGTAGCTTTGGCTGCTGCATCTAAATCATGATGTACATAAATTCTGCTGTATCTGAAAAACTGAGAAAAGGCATTGTAAACAATTTTTTCTCGTTCTTTAGATGTGGCGCCTGCACCAAAAAAGTATATTTTTTTAATTTTTTCGGCGTTATGTATCAGCTTTATATTTTTATTGAGTAATTGTAAGGTGTATTTTTCGTCGTTAATAAACGGATTGATGCCGTTAGTACGTGTTGCCACAACTTCTTTGCCTTTGTCTGCAATTTTCCAGTTTGCATACCTCGATCCGCTATATACAACAGCTATCATGATTATGCTAATATGGTAGACATTTCCATTAAATCTTCTTCCAATTTAAACTCATGGGCAGATATGGCTGTCTCCAAGTCAGTAAAGCCAATGTTATTGCCATGCAAACCTACCATTTTTCTGGTTTCGCCATTTAATAAGGCTTTTACGGCTGCAAAACCCATTCGGCTGCCTAAAATTCTATCAAAACTGCTGGGGCTTCCACCTCTTTGCAAGTGGCCTAAGATAGTTACTTTAGTGTCGTAATAATCAAACTTTTCTTTAACGTATTTTGCAACATTGTAAGCTCCGCCATTTTTATCTCCTTCTGCAATAATAACAATGCTTGAAGACTTAGAATTGGCAGCGCCTTTTTCCAAAGTAGAGATTAATTCTTCAATAGCTGTATCTTTTTCTGGAAGCATAATGGCTTCTGCACCACCTGCAATGCCTGCTCTTAAAGCAATACAGCCGGCATCTCTTCCCATAACTTCTATAAAGAATAAACGATCATGAGATTCTGCTGTATCTCTGATTTTATCTATAGCATCTATAACCGTATTGGTTGCTGTGTCAAAACCTAAGGTAAAATCTGTGCCGTAAAGATCATTATCTATCGTCCCCGGAACGCATATTACTGGGATGTCAAAATTTCTAGAAAGCCTTTCTGCGCCAGTAAAAGTTCCGTCCCCACCAATAGCAACTAAAGCATCAATGCCTGCTTCTTTAAGGTTATTATATGCTTTTTGTTGTCCTTCTTCTGTTTTAAACTCTAAGCAGCGGGCTGTTTTCAGGATGGTTCCGCCTAGTTGCATAATATTACTAACGGAGTAGCGATTCATCGGAACGAAATTTTTATCAATCATCCCTTGGTATCCTTGTCTTATTCCTATCATTTCGCATCCGTAATGAATGCCAGTTCTTACTACGGCTCTAATGCATGCATTCATACCCGGAGCGTCGCCTCCTGATGTAAATACCGCTATCTTTTTTATTTTTGACATTAAATTAGAATATAATTTTATACGTTAGATTCGGGACTACTAATATACGTGTATTTTTTACACTAAGCTAGTATTTTTATGAAATATTTTTTTGACCTTTGATTCGTACTGATTAGTAACCAAATAATTTTTGTTTTGACTTATTTACCGATATACGTAAACTCGATTTTCTCTGTAGACTGTGTCATTTTTGGCTTTGATGAAGGGGAATTGAAAATTCTTTTGATAGAAAGAAATGAGGAACCATATAAAGATTGGAATGCTTTGCCGGGCCATTTAGTGAATTCCAGAGATGTGAGTATAGATGACGCTGCGAGGCGTATTTTGTATGAGCTTACCGGCTTAACAGGAATTTATATGGAGCAGTTTCATACTTTTGGAGAGCTAAACCGGCATCCAAAAGGAAGAATTATAACCGTTGCTTATTTTGCGATGATTCGCCTCAACGGTATTAAAGAATTAAAGCCCGTAACTTCTTATGCTAAAAGCGCTAAATGGGTGTCTATTAAAGATTTGCCCGAACTGGCTTTTGATCATAAGCAGATTTTTGAAAAAGGTTTTGATAAGATAAAAACTAAGATAAGCTACGAGCCTATTGCTTTTGAGCTTTTACCGGAGAAATTTACGCTTACACAGCTTCAAAGCTTGTATGAGGTGATTTTAAACAAAAAGCTGGATAAGAGGAATTTCAGGAAGAAAATATTGGCTTATGATATCTTAAAAGAACTGGACGAAAAGCAGAAAGGGGTGTCTTATCGGGCCGCTAAACTGTATAGGTTTGACAGAAGAAAGTTTAGTAAATATTTCAAAAACGAATTGACCTTTACCAGAAGTTAGATTTTGTGTCAAAAAAAGCAGAATAGCTTATTCAGTAAGTTATTCCGCTTTTTTTATTGCTAGTTATTCTTTTTATTGTAGCGCTCTATATGGAAATCTACCAGATCATCTATAGGCGATTTTACAATTTTTCCCATCTGCATGCCGTATTTGTTGGCAACTTCCTCCAGAATGTCCTTAAAGCCATGTGCTACTGAGCCGATACAGTTAAATGTATAGCTTTGATAATTAGGGTAGTGGCTTACCAGGTTTTTAAAGAATTCATTAAAAGAAGTTCTTACCAGGTTGGTGGTATATTCTTTATTTACTTCAATTTCGCCCACAAACTTACTGAAGCTGGCACAGAATCTATTGGGTAAAGGTTTGGTGTAAATATTGTCCAAAATCTCGCTTTCTGTTAGTTTAAAGGTGTTCCAAAATACCTCTCTCACATCTTCTGGCATATATCCTCTCAAATAATCAGAGAGCAGCTTTTTGCCGATATGGCATCCGCTACCTTCGTCGCCCAGCATATAAGCCAGCGAATCTATATGTTCTACAATGTCATTACCATCGTAAATGCAGGTATTGGTACCAGTACCCAGAATTGCAGCAAAGCCTGCGTCGTTTTTTAGCAAGGCTCTGGCTGCCGCTAGTAAATCGTGGCCAACATTCACTTCAGCATTGGGGAAGATAACCTTCATAGCATCTACTATAATTTGCGCCTTTTCTTCGTTATGTACGCCGGCACCGTAGTAGTTTACTTCTTTGATTTTCTCGGTAGGTAGGTCTGTTGGCAGACTTTTCTTCATCGAGTTTATAATATACTTCGTATCAGAAAAATAAGGGTTATATCCTTCTGTATTGAAAAGCGTTTTTTCTCCATCTTGGTTAAGCAGGCACCAGTTGGTTTTGGTAGAGCCTCCGTCAGCTATTAGTATCATGGGGTTTTTTAGTTTATTTTTTAAAGGTAGATAATTTTATCTTATTGTACAAAGTACACTAAGTGTTTTTTTGTTTTAATTTTTTAAAATCATTTGTTTTACAGCTTTTTAATTGTTCTATTCTGCTTTCTTGAAGAAACATTGTTTTAAACCTTTTTCTAAAATTTCCCTTTTTAAGTTTTTGCCTATAAATACCAATCTGCTTTCCTTTTCCTGGCCTTCTACCCAAGCTTCGCCATCTGTAAATACCGGTGCCCCTTTTACAGATTGTACAATTAACGGCCTGTTTAAACCTTCTATATATATAAAGCCTTTTATGCGGTAAAAAGAAGCTCCCTGTATCATTAAAATAACGTTCAGATAATGCCTCAATGTTAATAAATCAAAGCTTTCTTTAAATATAAAACTTTGAGAAACAATATCCTGGTGTTTGCTTTCTGGTTTTATATGAACCAGTTTTTCTTTTCCAAAGCTTACACCCAGCTTAAACTGTACTGTAGATTTATCGTAAGCCTTCAGAGCTAACAATTTATCGCTAGAAACGTCTCCATAGTTTGTAAAAACAGAATCGGCTAAGGGATTCAGTTGCTGTATTTTCTCCTGAATGGTGGTTTTTAAGGCATTATCTACCTCTGCACTTTTATTAAAGATGATGTAATCTGCGAAAGCAATCTGTTGCGATGCTTCGTCTTCAATACCCAGCACATCTAAAACGTTTTTACAATCTACCAAAGTAACCACGCCATCCAGCTTAAAAACCGTTTGTATGTTATAATCCGTCATAAAAACTGATGCTACTGCAGATGGATCTGCTATGCCGGTAGTTTCAATAATCAGATGGTCAAATTCGTAAGGTCCGGTAACCAGCTTGTTCAATAACTCAGAAAGTTCACCGTTTACAGAGCAGCAAATGCAGCCATTAGACAGCTCAAAAATATTTTCGTCGGTGTTAATAACCAAAGCGCTGTCTACATTAATGGCACCAAATTCATTTTCGATAATAGCAAACTTTTTATCGGGGTTCTCTTTAATGATATGGTTAAGAAGCGTTGTTTTTCCGGCTCCTAAAAATCCTGTTAAAATAGTTACGGGTGTAGTTTTCAAAGACATCTGGCAAAGATAGTTTAAAGCGGGTAAACTGATTAACAAATCTAAGAACAAGTTTTGCTTAAGCTTGTTAATGTTTCAGTTTCGATGTATGAACAGGCTCCATAAAAAACTAGAAAAAATAGGCTCCGATGTAAAAGTTACAGCAAAAGCTGTAGGCCTACGTTATGTAGAAGACCGTAAAGGAGGCTACTATAGAATAAAAGAAGGCGATACTTTTAATTATTACAGTGCGGACGGGAAAAAAGTAAAAGATAAGGAATTATTAGAGCGATTTAAAAAACTGGTTATTCCACCTGCATATCAGGATGTGTGGATATCTCCTGCGGAAAATACCCATTTGCAATTTACCGGCTACGATGTAAAAGGGAGAAAACAATACCGTTACCATGCAGAATGGAACCGCATACGCAACCATGCCAAGTTCTATCGACTTAGACGGTTTGCAGAAGTGGTGCCTTTAATCAGAAAAAGAACTGAGGAGGACTTAAGAAAAAGAGGATTGCCTTTTGAAAAAGTTCTGGCCTTAATCGTCAGGCTGATGGAGCTTACTAATATCAGAATCGGAAATGAGTCTTACAGCAAGCTTTATGGCTCTTTTGGTTTAACCACACTTAAAGACAGACATGTAAAACTTAACTCTTCCGAAGTTAAATTCGCTTTTAAAGGAAAAAAAGGTATATATCATGAAATATCTTTAAAAAGTAGTCGGCTGGCCAAACTGGTTAGGCAGTGTAAAGAAATTCCGGGGAAAGAATTGTTCCAATATTACGATGAAAACGGAAACCGCCATTCTGTAGACTCTGGTGATGTGAACAATTATATTAAAGAAATAACCGGCGAAGATTTTACGGCAAAAGATTTTAGAACTTGGGCAGGCAGCGTACAGGCTTTATGTGCTTTAAAAAGCATCGGCATTTTTGAAAAAGAAGCTGATTGTAAGAAAAACATTGTAAAAGCCATAGATGAAGTGGCCAGAAAATTAGGCAATACACGCACTGTTTGTAAAAAATACTATGTGCATCCAACGGTTATCTCGGCGTATGAAGGCGGCAGGTTAAACATCTATAAAATCAGAAAATCTACAAAATCGGTGTTTACAGACGAAGAAAAACTCCTCATCAAAGTATTGGAGAATGAGCAAATGAAAGAAAGCACAGCATAATGCCTTAAAAGCTTCATTTTTGTTATAACTTTGAGTTTCGTTACATAGGCTCAAAAAATATAAAAGTGTTTACAGGAATAATAGAAGTAATAGGCAGCGTTGTACAAATTACAAAAGATCAGGGCAATATTCATTACACCATAGCATCGCCTATTAGTAAAGAATTAAAGGTGGATCAATCTGTAGCGCATAATGGCGTTTGTTTAACAGTTACCAAAGTTCTGGCAGATGCACATCAGGTAACTGCTATTTCAGAAACTCTTCAAAAAACCAATCTGCATAATTTAAAAGAGGGGAGTTTGGTTAATCTGGAGCGCTGCATGCAACTGAACGGACGTTTAGATGGACATATTGTACAAGGCCATGTAGACCAAACTGCAAAATGTGTAGCTTTAGAAGATCAAAACGGTAGCTGGCTTTTCACTTTTGAGTATGATGAAACTAAGGGGAATGTTACCGTAGAAAAAGGGTCTATTTGCGTAAATGGCATTAGTCTAACTGTGGTAAACTCACTGCAAAACAGGTTTTCTGTCGCCATTATTCCTTATACTTACGAACATACCAACCTTAAAGAAGTAAAAGTTGGCAATTGGGTAAACCTGGAGTTTGATATTATTGGCAAATACGTAGCCAGATTAATGCAGAAATAATTGCCGGTAATGAATTTAGTAAACCAGATAAAATACCTTTTGTACAAAGAAATTCTGCTGGAGTGGCGATCTAAATATGCCTTCAACGGGATTTTGCTGTATGTGATTTCTACAGTTTTTGTCTGTTACCTTTCTTTTAAAACAACGCCTCCTCTAGTTTGGAATGCGCTTTTCTGGATTATATTGCTATTTACAGCTACTAATGCCATTGCAAAAAGTTTCATGCAGGAGAGCAAAGGCCGACTTTTATATTTCTATACTTTAGCTAGTCCGCATGCTATTATTATCTCCAAAATCATTTACAATATTATTTTGATGGTGATTATGGCCTTTATTGCATTGCTGGCTTATAGTATAGTTTTCCGTAATGAAGTTGGCGATATTAGCCTGTATCTTATAGCAGTTTTATTAGGTGCAATTAGTTTCTCTACGGTTTTCACCATGATATCGGCAATTGCCTCTAAGGCCGGAAATAACGGAACGTTAATGGCCATTTTAAGCTTTCCCGTAATTGTTCCCTTGCTGATGCTGATCATCAAACTCTCTAAAAATGCTCTGGATGGTTTAGATAGAACAGTTTCATACAACGAAATTGGCGTACTCTGCCTTATTAACGTCATTGTTGTGGTAATTTCTTTATTGCTGTTTCCCTTTTTGTGGAGAGAGTAAAAGCAGCAATTCTAACATGCTTTACTTTAATTGTCAAAATCGCAATCTAAAATCGTACATCCATTAGTTTTTTTTTAATTTAGCAACATTTTAAACAAAATATCATGCGTAAAAACTGGTGGAAAGCCCTGGCTGTCATTTTAGTTCTTTATACAATTATAGCGGGTTTATTGTCAGATGTTCCCAGGTTGCCTATCCTTAACGAGAGTATCAGAAACTTGTATTTTCATGTGCCCATGTGGTTTGCTATGATTATTATTTATCTGGTTTCTGTTATTTATAGTATAAAATATTTGGCTGGCTCACGTGAGAAAGACGATTTAATAGCCGTAGAAAGTGTAAATACGGGTATCGTTTTTGGGTTTTTAGGTTTAGCAACCGGAATGGTTTGGGCTAACTATACCTGGGGAGCGCCATGGCCTAATGACCCAAAGCTTAACGGATCGGCCATTGCTACGCTGGTTTACCTGGCTTACATTGTACTAAGAGGTTCTTTAGATGAGGAGCAAAAACGAGCTAAGATATCTGCCATTTATAACGTATTTGCTTTCCCGGTAATGATAGTGCTGTTGTTTATTCTTCCAAGACTAACAGATTCTTTGCATCCCGGCAACGGTGGAAATCCGGGCTTTAGCGCTTATGATTTAGATGCCAGAATGCGTGGTGTGTTTTACCCTGCTGTTTTAGGTTGGATATTAGTATCAGTTTGGATTATGACCTTGCGGTACAGAATCAGGCAGATCGAAAATAAAAAAAATCAGATTAACTAAGTATTTGTATAATATGAAAAAGATATTCTCACTGGTAACCCTCATATTTTTTGCTTTAACCGGCTTTGCCGATCCTTCAACGGTCGAAATGGCAGATCAGCTAAGGTCTTCTGGGAAAATTTATGTGGTAGTTGCTGTTATTACGGTTTTATTTATAGGCTTGTTTGCTTACCTGTTTTCTATAGATAGAAAAATCAATAAAATAGAAAAAAACGGATAAGTTTAACATAGGCGCCAAATCTACGGCAAGATTGCTCATATCAGGCAGTTTTGCCGTTTTTTATTTAGGCTACGCCCGAAGGTCAGAAGAGTAGATATAGCGCTTATCTGCCAATTTAAAGGCATGTAAAACAAATGATACCTGCAATTAGTTAAATAAGGTTTAAATTAGAAAAAAAATCTGAATTTATATTTTAAGAACGAATTAATTCAATTAAATGTTATGGCAAAATCCGGAAAAATAGTATCAGACAATTTCCATTTTTTTGATGATGTATGTCAGTATGTTGATCAGGCTGCTCAATTTACAGAGCATGATAAAGGCCTGCTTGAGCAGATAAAAGCGTGTAATAGCGTTTACCGCTTTCAATTTCCCATTCGTAAAGGTAATAGCTTTGAAATTATTCACGCCTGGCGTGTAGAACATTCTCATCACATGATGCCAACCAAAGGTGGTATCCGCTATAGCGATATGGTAAACGAAGATGAGGTGATGGCCTTAGCTGCTTTGATGACTTATAAATGTGCCATTGTAAACGTTCCTTTTGGAGGTGGAAAAGGTGGAATTAAAATTAACCCTAAAAATTATACGGTTGCCGAACTGGAAAATATTACCAGAAGGTATACAGTAGAGTTGGTGAAAAAGAATTTTATTGGTCCCGGTATAGATGTTCCGGCTCCTGATTATGGTTCTGGAGAACGTGAAATGGCTTGGATTGCAGATACGTACCTGACTATGAATCCGGGATCTTTAGATGCTCTGGGTTGCGTTACCGGAAAACCTTTGGCATTACATGGTATTGCAGGTAGAAAAGAAGCCACAGGCAGGGGAGTAGCTTTTGCAACCAGAGAGTGCGTTTCTTTTGCAGAAGATATGAAAAAGCTAGGTCTTTCTGCCGGATTAGATGGTAAAAAAGTTATTGTACAGGGCTTGGGTAACGTGGGGTTTAATGCTGCTAAATATCTGGTTGAATTTGGGGCTACTTTAGTGGGTATATGCGAGTATGAAGGCGCTGTGTATAATAGCAAAGGCTTAGATTTAGATGATTTGGTGAAACATAGAAAAGAAACCGGATCTATACTAGGTTATGCAAAAGCAGAGAAAGAGTTTAAAAATTCTGCAGAAGGTTTAGAGCAGGCATGTGATATCCTGATTCCGGCAGCGCTGGAAAATCAGATTACCGAAAGCAATATCAAAAACATTAAAGCTAAAATTATAGTAGAAGGAGCAAACGGACCAACAACTCCGGGTGCTGCTGCGGCTTTTTTAAGCAAAGGCGGAATGATTGTTCCGGATATGTATGCCAATGCCGGCGGTGTTACGGTTTCTTATTT
>PJUF01000162.1_pt1 | contig 58191 bp, 50 predicted proteins | sample 1512191 | NCBI WGS metagenome assembly PJUF01 (sample SAMN08177673, study PRJNA422409) | Feces metagenome, whole genome shotgun sequencing project. | isolation source: Chicken feces (3) enriched on wood chips | host: Gallus gallus | place: USA: Madison | collected 2015-01-15 | reverse complement strand
CTTGGAAATGATGAATACCACTCAATTTTTAGAGATTAGAAACGAGGCTTTTAAAAATGACAATTCGGTTGCGGATGAAACAAATGCTCCAGATATTAAATTATGGAATCCATCTTTGAGTCAAGATTGGCAGAAAGAATTATTCGGAAAAAGTGCAGCATTTAATTCCATGCAATTATCTTTTAACGGTGGTTCCCAAACCTTACAATATTTACTAAGTGGAAGCTATAGTAAGCAAGGAGATGTTTTACCAGGAGATAGAAGCTATCAACGGGGTGGCGGAATGTTAAGCATATCCAACCAATCTAAAAATGGTAGGTTTAGAGTCAATGGTTCTGTGAATTTCAATGCAGACCATAATAATACCTTAGCAACCGACCTTGCACAATTTTATAATTTAGCCCCAAACTATCCTTTATATAATCCTGACCAAAGTTTTTATTGGTTTGGCACTAGTCTACAAAATCCTATGGCATACCTGGAAAGGGCGAGCAATGTTCGATCAAAATCCTTATTAGCTAATAGCAGTTTAAGCTATCTTATTCTTGATGGGTTAGAAGCCAAACTAAATATGGGCTACCAATTGCAAAAAATGGATCAATTACAGACTTTACCAAGTACTGGATTTAACCCTTTGGTCGGAACTGCCGCATCCGCTAAATATGGAAATTCTGATTTCAATTCTTATATCCTAGAACCGCAGATAAATTACAATAAACAAATCAATGACCACGAGCTGTCTTTTTTATTAGGGGGTACTTGGCAGAAATCATTGAATGAAGGAAAATTCTTTAATGGAACCAATTATCCTTCAGATAACCAATTGGACAATATACATGCAGCAGGTGATCTAAGTGTTGGAGATTATCAATATGGAGATTACCGATATCAATCTATCTTCTCCCGAATCAGTTATGGCTACCAGGAGAAATATCTAATTAACCTTTCTGGACGAAGGGACGGTTCATCCCGTTTTGGACCTAATAATCGTTATGGCAACTTCGGGTCCATAGGCTTTGCCTGGATCTTTTCCAAGGAAGATTTCCTAAAAGATCAGAACATTTTAAGTTTTGGTAAACTTAGGGGTAGTATTGGATTAACAGGTAATGATCAAATCGGTAATTATCAATACCTGGATACTTGGGAGCCAGGATTCGCATATCAAGGTATTGCTGGCCTCTCCCCTGTTCGGGTTTTCAATCCTAATTTTAGATGGGAAGAAAACAAAAAGCGAGAAATTGCTTTGGATTTAGGTTTTTTTAATGACCGATTATTTCTGACCACAAATTATTATAATAACCGTTCTGGAAACCAGTTGATAGAAATACAATTAGCACCTCAAACAGGTTTTGAATATTATTTTGGAAATCAACCAGCCTTGGTGGAAAATAGCGGCTGGGAATTTGAGCTGAACAGCACAAATATTAGAAAAGAACATTTTACTTGGAGTACCCAACTGAATTGGACCTTTCCTAAAAACAAACTTTTAGAATATCCTGATTTAGAAAACTCCTCTTCAGCGAATAGTTATGTCATCGGAGAATCTGTCCGTGTGGTAAAAGGATATGATTTTATTGGGGTTGATCCAGAGACCGGACTTGGAAAATATACAGATGTGAATGCTGATGATGATTTGGATGAAGCAAATGATTTTGTCGTATTAGGAAATCTTATGCCGAAATATTATGGTGGGTTGAATAATAACCTAAACTACAAAGATTTCTCTTTAAGCTTCCTTTTCCAGTTTGTTAAACAAGAAGGACCTAGCATAGCTTACGGTCCGATGGCGAGTCATATAGGTTCATTATCCAATATGGATGTGTCTGTATTGGAGAGATGGCAAAAACCGGGTGATGTGACAGATGTTCCTAAAGCCACTACTACTGCTTCCAATGAAGCATATAGCAATTATAGGGATTATTACCGGTATTCATCTGCTGTATGGGACGATGCTTCTTACATACGACTGAAAAATCTTGCTGTTTCATACAATCTATCTAAATGGACCAAGCAGATTAATATTCCTCAGTTGCAATTAAGCTTTGCGGCACAGAATTTATTCACATGGACTAAATTCAGGGGAATGGATCCTGAAATGCAAGGATTTGATAGAACCTATGTTTCCCAGGTAAACCCATTTGGTTCAGTTAAAACAACGTCGACACCAAGTGTTCGAACCTATACATTTGGATTACAACTCACCTTTTAATGTCTTATTTTATTAATAGTAAGTTATGAAACTTTTAAAAACGACCATATTAAGCAGCTTTTTAGGATTAACGCTTGGATTGACTTCCTGCGAAAGCTTTTTAGATATTGACCCTCCAAAAGATCAGGTGTCTGCCGAGAGCGCGTTTCAGGATGAAACCTCAGCTGAAGCTACCATATTGGGGGTGTACAGCAATATGAATAATTTTAATAATCAATTTGGTTCAGGTTTACTCGCTATACTAATGGCCAGTGCAGCTGACGATTATTATTCAGCATTTACAAGCTATGATGAATATAAACTCAACAATATTACGCCTAACAGTTCGTACTTAGATAGGCTTTGGACACAACCATATGCCACAATAGGGCATTGCAATAAGGTTATTGAGGGAGTTAACAATTCTTCATTAAGTGATGATGTAAAAAAACAGATCAGTGCAGAGGCAAGGTTTACCAGAAGTCTACATTATTTTTATTTAGTTAATCTTTTTCAAAAAATACCTTTAATTACCAGTACTGATGTAAACAGCACCAACGATCAGGGGCAAGTAAATCCTGCAGAAATATATGATTTTTTAGTGCAAGATTTAAAACAGGCTGAACTAGATATATCGGATGAATATCAAGGTGAAGAAAGGATTCGTCCCAATAAAAAAGCAGTTTCTGCCCTGTTGGCTAGGGTATATCTTTATAAAGAGGATTGGGAAAACGCTGAATTAAGTGCTTCAAAAGTTATCGAAGACTCTCGATATGCTTTATTAGAAAACCTGAATCAGGTGTTCTTAAAAACCAGTAATGAAGCCATCTGGCAGATTCAAACCGTGAATACTTCCACAGCTGGTGTCAATACATGGGAAGGCTTCACTATGGTTCCAGTAAATGCTACAGCAAGAGGTTATTACAATGTATTTGCTCCTACCATGAACAGTTTTGAAGCAGGGGATAAAAGAAAATCTGACTGGTTAAAACCATATACTATTGCTTCTGGCACATTTTATACCCCTTATAAATATAAAATCAGAACTAGCATTGGAAATCCTGTTATGGAATATAATATGGTTTTACGAACAGCCGAACAATATTTGATCAGAGCGGAGGCTAGGTTGAAACTAAATAAAATTAAACCTTCGCTGGATGATGTGAATGCTATCCGAAAACGGGCAGGTTTAAATCTGTTACCTGAATCAATTTCGCCAGCAAACCTTAGTATGGCTATTGAAAAAGAGAAGCACTTGGAATTATTAGGCGAATGGGGACACCGTTGGTTTGATCTGAACAGAACTAAACGAGCTGTTACGGTCTTGTCCCAAACAAAAGGAAATTTTACACAGGATGATGCAAGGATTCCAATTCCACAATCAATCCTATTAAGCAATCCAAATTTGAATCAAAATGATAAATAAAAAATCTTTATTCCTAATAATTATCATATATGGATTTTTTAAAGGACTATTTGCACAAGCTGATGCTGTGCAGATTAGTCCTACAATAGCACATCCCAAAGATTCTATACGCATAAGATTGTTGACAGAAAAGGTTATTGTTCCGGATTCCATCAATCAATTATTTGTAAAATTTAGTTACTCCAATTTCTACGAACTGCCTCAACAGATGGAAATGCAAAAAATTAATAACGATTGGGAATTAAAATTCCAATTGCCATTTTATGCGAATTACAGTTCTTTTTTTATTACTGATGCGGATCAGAATTTCATTATCAAACCAAACGATACCACGCATTTTGAAATATTTGTTTATGAAGGAAATCGTTTAAAAGAAGGGAATTATTTAGCTAAAGGATACAGCATTGCCTATCAGAATAGAAAATCAAAAAACATAGAACCCTTACAGCAATCTTATTTTCATAAAGAACAACAGGATTTTCCAAACAATTATGAAAATAATCTTAGGATCCTTCAATACAAAATGAAAATGGCCAAGGATGCTTCAAGCAAAGAGAACTTCAGGCAACAAGCCCTCCAAGTAATTGAAAAGAAATTTAGATCTAATCCAACAGTGGATGGAAACCTGAATAAGGTTACTATGGGATTCTTGATTATCGGAGAGAATCAAAAATTAGATTCAATCCGAAATGTAGTGATAAATGAATTTCCGAACTCTAAATTAGGCATCAGTTATTCCTTAAGCAAAATTTTAGATAATCCCGATTCAAACGTTGTGATCAATCAAATTCAGCAGTTTTTAACAAAAAAAACTAATGAAAATGCAGAGTCTTTCCAATCAGCCTATAGTTATCTCTTTGAATATTATGTGAGGCAAAAACAGACTGAAAGAGCATTATTATATTATCCATATATTTTAGATAAGGATACTAATCCTTATACTTGGAGAAGCTATACGGAATATGTCGATTTATTGTTAGAAAATGGAATTTTATTGGATAAAGCACAGGAGCTTAACGATCAAGTATTGCAGCATATTTCAGATTATCCGGTGACATTGGTTAGATATTTTCCTGAAACTGGCTACTTAGTTAGTTATGATGTTGCTAGACCGGAGAAAATTAAGAAACAAGAAGCGGCCATGCTACTTAGAAAAGGGTTGATCTTGTATAAAACTGGAGAAGATAAGCGAGCAAAAAAGCTCTTGTTGGAGAATTTTCCTAAAGTAGAGGAAAAAGAGCTGCTGAAAAATACTGCCAAAGTTTTTGGAGATGAGCATGATATAAAGGAAGAAATTGCTGTTTGGAAACATGCATATGTTTTAACCCCATTTGATAGTCTGATTCGAAATTCATTAACAAACAGTTTAAAGATTCAACAAAAATCCCAAAATGAAATTGAGGATTATATGCAACTCTTAGATGATGAATGGAAAAATGAATATTTCAAAAAACTAGAGAAAACAGTGGTTAAAGGAAAGACTTTTCCTTCAGAACTTGAGATTACAGACATGGAAGGTAATAATTTGTCAACCGAAGATCTAAAAGGGAAAGTGGTAGTGGTAGATCTTTGGGCAACTTGGTGTGTTCCTTGTTTGGCTTCATTCCCTTATGTTCATCAGGTTTATTTGAAATACAAGGATAATCCGAATGTTAAGTTTATTATATTAAATACAGGAAGTGGAAACAGTTTTGATGATGCAAAAAACTGGCATAAGAAAAATCAGCAATTCACTTTTCCAGTTTTTTATAATAGTGATAAAAAACTCAATGCAAAATTAGAAGTTACGAGTATTCCAACAACCTTTATTTTAGATAAAAATCAAAATATCATATTTAAAAAAGTCGGTTCAGAAGGGGAAAAAATACTTCAAGATTTAGATGCAATGATAGATTTTGTGCTTCAGAAGTAAGGATATATTTAAATATTTAATAGGTTTTTACTAAATTTATAAAGACCATTTATTAATCAAATTAATGAACAAATATTTTTACATTTTCCTATTAATCTTACTGATTGTCTTAGTCTTTATTTTAGACACAACCCTATTACAACAATATAGTCCGGCGTTCGCCAAGAAACCGATTATTATCCCTATGAGTATTATCGGATATTTCTTATTGGGTATTTTAATAAATTCGCGTTTGGGTATTAAATTTAGCTATAATAAAACCGCTAAAACCGCAATTTACTTTGTACTGCTGGTTAATACCGTGACCTATGTTACTAATTATTTTCAATTGAGCTAGGTAGAGCAATTCTTTGCCAAGAAAAAAATCACCCCGACTGCTCGGGCGAGCAGCTCGGGGATCCTGTTTAACAACAAAACATGATTTTTTGCATTAGGGATTATTGTTTTGTGCCTTGAAAATAAAACTCTACATCTGTAGCAGCTTCCTTATTAGTTGAAATGTGAACAGCCTTGGAATCCATCGTATATGTAAGAGATCCGGATGGATTTACACTTGATGAAATATGGATATTGGAAATATTTTGAACCTTGAATACTTTAGGGGTAACTGCACTATAAGCCTCCCCTGTTTTGGCAGCTACCTTCAATTTATCATCGCCTTCTTTACTAACGATTACAATAGCATTGAAATAATCCTGTTCAGCTACGCGAATTTTTCCCTTAAAGGTACCTACAGCAGCCTGTATATCATTGCTCGGCTTCGGAGAACCATCGTTATCCTTTGAACAAGCGACAACCATTCCCAATAAAGCTAAGGCCATCAATTTACCCTTTAATCCAGTTTGAATACTTCTTTTCATTTTAAAGTTTTTAAATTTTAAATCATTTTAATTTCTCTGCAGCTTTACAGATTTTTCCATAGATTTAACTCAAGGGTAAAATTAGGAGCCATTTGCTGGAAAATAGTTTTAAATTATAAGTTTGAACCCCTAAATTTTAATTTATATTTCACTGTATATAAGACAAATAGCAGTATCAACTTATAAATTGAAACTTATCCTTGTGAAATAAGACTGAATTTCATCGTTTATTTGTTCATAATTTATTCCGAACCCCTATGCTTTATCTTGCAGGAATTATAATTTCACTCTTTCTATTGTTGCTGATCTTTACTAAAAAAGGATTGAGAAGAACGGATATTCTCCTTGGAATTTGGATCATAATAGCGTTCCTAAATTTGAGTGCGCATTATATGTTTATCCATCAACTCTATTTTAATTATCCGAAGGTTTTGATTTTCAGTTTTACCCTTCCTATCCTTCATCCCCTTTTACTCTTTAGCTATATCAAAGAGAATTTTGGAATTAAAGCCGTCCTATGGCAAAACCTTGCCTACCTGCTTCCATTTATAGTAGCCAATTTAATTTTTATTGATGCTTACTTAGTCGATCATGGAGAGGCTGTACGTATCATTGAGCAAGAAGGTAAAGGTTATGAATGGCAAATAAAGGTGAATTATATACTGATCATCCTCTCTGGCGCTTTCTTTATCAGCAAGTCCTTTCTATTGATTGGCAGGACTAAAAAAATTGCAGGTTTATACGAAGCGCCAAACTTGGAGTTTGTTCAAAAAATATTTTGGTGCAGGAATCTTTGCATATGGATCAGCGGGATATGGATATTGGCCCTTACCCCTCTCCCTGAAGAATACATCTACATCACATTTGTGCTGTTTTTGATCTGGTTGGGATTTACAGGAATAAGGAATTTTCTGTTCACCAATCCAAAAGTTTCGGATCAAGGAATATATATGGTGAAGGAAGGTTTGGAAGCTTTGGAAATTCCAGAAAAAAGGGAAATAAGATATAAAAAATCATCACTTCATCCTGAACAAGCCAACGAGATTCATGAACGAATGACAACCTTTCTTCAAACTGAAAAGCCATTTAAAGATAGCGCGCTCAGCTTGGATACCTTATCTGAACTCTTGGAAGTTCATCCGAATTACCTCTCTGAAGTGATCAATAGCATGGAAAATAAAAATTTCAATGAATACATCAATGAAATGCGCATTGAAGAATTTATCTGCTTGGCGACAGACCCAAAGAATCAACGGTTTACTTACCTTTCCATCGCCTACGATTGTGGTTTCAATTCTAAGGCTTCCTTCCACCGAAACTTCAAAAAAATTAAAGGTGCCACACCAAAGGAATTCCTGGACAATATGTATCAAAAGAATTCAATACCTCAACAATAGGTCTCATATGGCTCCATGAGACCCTTAAAATTGATTCGAAACTTAGTTTCGTGGCATCAATCAAAAAATGATGTTTATGAAATTATTACGTTTCGGATTATTGATTTTAATCCCAATCCTTTTGGATTCCTGCGAAGAAAAAATGGAGATTGCCAAATCTGGAGTTCTGGTTCCTCAAACAGTAGATGAGGATGCCAACCTGCCATCTTTTCGTTCAAATGGCGTTCTTCTTCATGCCGAATCTTTTGGCCCCAAGACGGGTCCTATGCTGGTGATGATCCATGGTGGGCCAGGTGGAGATTACAGGTATCTACTAAATGCCAAAGATTTGGTATCTAACGGCTACCAAGTCGTTTTCTTTGATCAGCGAGGTTCTGGATTATCCCAAAGGATCGACAAAAAAGATTATCCCAAAGAAAAAGGAGCCATTATAAATCTGCTTTATGATGATCTGAAGAAAGTAATTGAACAATACAGACGTGATCCCCAGCAAGAAATCATTCTCTTCGGACATTCATGGGGCGCCATGTTAGCTTCAGGATTTGCCGGTAGATTTCCTTCCCTTATCAAAGGTATGGTTCTTTGCGAACCTGGTGGATTAAAATGGGCGGATGTAGAAACCTATGTTAAAAATTCGAGGTCTCTTAATGTTTGGTCGGAAACCTTGAACAATGCTACCTACTTAGATCAATTCATAACCGGCGCTGAAAACGACCATGCCATTTTGGACTATAAAATGAGCATGTTCTCTTCCAGTAACCCCATTACAGGAGAAGGAGATTTTGACAAAAGTAGTTCATGGCGTGATGGGGCGATCATTTCTACAGTCATGTTTGAGGAAGCAGATCGAGATCAACTGGATTTCTCTGCAGGGATTGAAAATTTCAACAAGCCTATCCTTTTCTTCTATTCTTCTAAAAACAAAGCTTATCCTGATCAATGGGCCGATAAGATTACCAGCGTCTTTAAGACTGTGAAGAAAGTAAAAATACAGGATGTTGGCCATGACGGAATCATTACCAATGCTGATGCTTGGTCTCAGCAGACCAAACCTAATGTATTATCATTTCTAAACAACCTGAAGTAATCATGAAAAATCAAAATTTATATCTTGGGTTTAGGCTTGTATTTACCCTAATGGTTAGTCTACAATTCACCCTAACCCCATCTAAGGCTCATGGACAGACCATCAATCTGGAAAACAAAATGGATCAGAAACATTTTCTACAAGCCCAAATCGGTGCTGAATACGGCATCATTTACGGATTAGGTTATGGATACCAACTAAATAAAAAAGTTATTCCATTTTGGTTGACAAGCGATATCTCTTTACCTATTGGTGAAGAGATGTTGGATGACCTGAAATCGCGTGTCGGAATCAAAATCCAATGGATAAAGATCGGAAGGCTCCACATTTCCAGCGATGTCAGAGGAATTTATCGGCGATTTGAAAATGACCAAGTGGGCATATCCAATTTTGGAATGGATATGAATGCGGTTGCAGGGTATTACAAAGCCTCATGGTTTATTGCTGCAGAAGCTGGCTTTGATAAAGCGATTGCTAGCCATTTCAAGCATTCAGCAGCCTATAAGGAATCCTTTCCTTCGGTTAAAAATGGATGGATAGAGCCGGCCATGGGTGGAAATTTTCATTATGGACTGCAGACAGGATGGAGCTTTAGAAACAACGACCTTACCTTAAGTGGAGGAAAATTGTTGAATCAGGATTTTAAAACCGTCCCACTATTACCCTTTTATGGAAGTATAGCTTTCACGCATAAATTTTAATAATTCTACCCTAGAAAAACATAATTTTTAATTTCCCTTGTATAACAACAAGGGAAATTTTATATTTCCACTGATTTTCAAACCTATACAACATATTTCTATAAAATAAACTACACATACCACATTTTCCCAAACCATGAAAAAAACGGAGCTCTTTATTTTTGCGATCAAAATCATTGGAATCATCCTCTTCTTATGGAGTATCAATTCCCTCAAGGAATTAAGCATGTTCTTTTTTACCCTACAAATGGCAAAAGAAACAGTAGTCATTTTGCCTTCATTAATCATATTCCTGCTTTTACAATGGATTCTGGCTTATTTTCTACTTTTCAGAACAGAAATAATCATTAATCTATTAAAATTAAAGGATGAAAATCAACAAGACATCCTTCAAAACAGCCAATTAAATTATGAAAAGGTATTTCAGATCGCTTTGCTTATCCTTGGACTTGCCATCGTAATCCTAAATATTCCAGACTTTATTTTGTCGATAATAAAAAACATGCTAATCCTTCGTGAGGATGAACCTTATCAAAAATTCCTATGGAATAATTTCGATATACATGGGCTTAAAATAATCCTGGGTGTCCTTTTAATCTTTAATAGTAAAAAAATTAGTAATTATTCAAAGCTTAATACATAGTTTAAATAAAAGAGCAGGTAAATTTAAAAGATTATATTATTTTTAAATCAATATCAAATTTACCTGATCAAATGAAAAAACTTAAAATTAGCGCTATTCTACTATTTACCATCCTTTTGAATAGCCAAATGGCCTCTGCCCAATTCGGGGATTTATTGAATAAAGCAGGAAAAGCTGTTACCTCCAAAGGTGCACAGGCATTAGGGCTTGATAAAATTTTAAAGGAACCCGAAGCCATTAGCACAAGCTTTGAAGATGTAAATCAAGAAGGCAAAGAAATGCCAGAGTTTGAAAGTAGTGCCAAATACCTGCCATTTTCAACATTGGCAAAAAATGGCGATGATGGCTACGTCCTGCAACCGGGACATTTTGAAATGATCAATAAAAGTTACTGCCTAAAAGCAGGAACCTACGCTCCGTCTGCTGGGGATGGATATATGTATGCACCTGTCCTTGGCAAAAAAAAGGATATTGTAACTGCCATCCTGAAAAGCGCAGAGAAACATCCTGAAGTGCAACAGACGGATATACAAATGCTGCTTTGGACCATTATCGCTAAAACAAAATTCATTGATTATAGTGGACCTGTAAAAGAGACTGCATTACGGCTCTTGACTGCAAAACAGATCCTGCAATTGGAAGGCGGTGCCTTGGGAATCCTCCCAATTGACGTCATGGCGAAAGCCAAATCGAGCATGCCACCTGCTATCCAAAAGATTTTCGAAGCTGAAAACAACATCCGGCAATTGGTTTCCTCCGGAAATTACACCTATGCAGAGTTCGAAAAGTATGCGATCATGGCAGGAATGGCGCCAGTAAGAGCAGATATTCCGAGTGGAATCTGGACCTTACATCCCGATGGATATTATATCCGATATTACCCTTCAGGATATTCGCAAACCAAAGTGCAAATCTATGTTCCGGAAAGTTTGATAAAAGATAGAGGATCAAAAAAATTGATCTATGATGCCACTGATGATATTGCTTGCCCAGCAAATACCGGTTCCCAAAGATTAGCCCAAACAAATGAACCGATTAAATAATCGGTTCATTTGTTACATTTCCACACCGAAGATCTTAAAAATAAGATAATTAAACCCATAAACACTTCCTTAATCATTTGTTAATCTTATTTTAAAGCTGTTTCTTTACTTTTGAAAGAAATAAAAATATAATATAAGATAAATGAAAAATTTATATTGGTCATTAATCGCCTGTATGATGACCGGATCGGTCTTCGCACAAGACCTAGCCAAAGGAACCGTATTTAACGACTTAAATGGAAATGGAAAACAAGACCGTAGAGAAAACGGGATTGAAGGTGTTGCCATCAGTAATGGAAAAGATGTTGTACTAACCAACAACAAAGGGAAATACGAAATCCCAGTCCAAAACGACAACATCATTTTCGTCATCAAACCTACCGGTTATGAATTGCCTGTTGATCAGGACAACCACCCAAAATTCTATTACATCCACAAGCCTAATGGATCACCACAATTGAAATATCAAGGTGTTGCTCCTACTGGTCCATTACCCAAATCGATCGACTTCGCCTTAAAAGCTAAACCAGAATCCAATCAATTTTCGGCATTCGTATTTGGAGACCCTCAAGCGTATACAGAAGAGGAAATCCAATACTTCAGCAAAGGCCTGATCGATGAGGCAAAAGAAAGAAAAGGCCCTTTGTTTGGTATCAGTTTAGGGGATTTAGTAGGTGATAATCTAACCTTACACCCTTCTTATAAAACAGCGGTTGGTAAAATGGGACTTCCATGGTTCAACGTGATGGGAAACCATGACATGAATTATGATGTAACTCAGGATTCCCTAGCTGATGAAGGTTTCGAACGTACTTTCGGTCCTAATAATTATTCATTCAATGTTGGGAATGCACACTTCATCGTTTTGGATAATATCATTTATCCACATCCAGAGACAGGAAAGAGCTACCAAGGTGGTTTAAGAGCCGATCAGTTGGAATTCATTGCAAACGATTTGAAATTTGTTCCGAAAGATAAATTGATCGTACTGGCTTTCCATATCCCTTTGAATCCAGAAAACAACAAATCCTTCCGTAAAAAAGACAGAAAAAGATTGTTTGAGCTATTGAAAGATTATCCAAACACCCTTTCTCTTTCGGCACATACCCATTATCAGCAGCAGAACTTCTACACCCAGGAACACGATTGGTTGGGTGCAAAACCTCATCATGAATATAATGTGGGAACAACTTCTGGCGACTGGTACTCTGGTCAGATGAATGAAAAAGGTGTTCCTGCGTCTACTATGCGTGATGGTACGCCTAAAGGTTATGCCATCTTGAATATCGATGGAAACCAATATAACTTCGATTATAAAGTAGCTGGAAAAGCAGATGATTATACCATTGGTCTATTTGGCCCTTCGGTAGTCAAAGAGAAATATGTTGGCCGTTATCATGTATATGCCAACTTCTTCTTAGGATCGGCAACAGATAAGGTTACTTACCGTATCGATCAAGGAGAATGGAAAAACATGGAAAAAACAGAAGGTTTCGACCCTGCCTACATGAAAGAATTATTAGCCTATGATGGTGCAAATTCATTGATCCAAGGCCGCAGACCTAGCGATCCTTCCAATTCAGCACACGTGTGGCGCTTGAAACTTCCAAAATTAAAAGCCGGTAAACATTCGATTGAAATCCAAGCCGTAGATATGTTCGGAAGAACGCATAATGCAACAAAAGAAATTGATGTAATCAACTAAACAACCGAACCTCAAGGTAAAGCCCGACAACTCTTTGTCGGGCTTTACCTTTTTTAATATATGGGTATTTCATTATAAAAACTTAATTTCGTCTGCATAAAATTTTCAAAAAGAATGAAAAAACTATTGTTATTGCTACTTTTGAGTTCAAGCTACGCTTATGGACAAAGGAATTTAACTATTGACGAAACAGTATTTGGTCCTGGAAAATACGCTGCAAAAAGCCTTCCTGCCGCAAAATGGATCAAAAATACGGATGCCTTTTCCAGCTTGGACAGCACCTACCAGAACTTGGTTTCCTTCGATGTAAAGAACAATTGGAAACCGCAGCAGATCGCCAGCCTATCCGATCTACAGTCGGCCATTAAAACCGTACTCCCTAATGAAAAAATAAGCCTTCGTAATTTCCCAACCAGCTATCAATGGGAAGACAACAAAAGGATCTCCTTCCAAGTTGCTGGGGAAAACAATACCTATGGTTTGGTTTACGATCTAGCTACCAAAACAGCGCAGATCAAAAACACCTTGCCTAAGGATCGTGAAGGAGAAGAAATCGGATCATTAAATACACAATCAGCTTATTTGGTTGGTAATAACATCGAAATCATCCAAGCTGATGGCCAGAAGTTGCAGGTAACCCAAGATACCATCAATGGCATTGTCAATGGAACTTCGGTGATCCATAGAAATGAATTTGGAATCGATAAGGGTATGTGGTGGTCTGCGGATAATAAAAAGTTATTGTATTATCGCAAAGACGAAACCATGGTGAGCAATTATCCATTGCCACAATGGGATACCCGGGTAGCTAGCATCAAAGATATCCGTTATCCAATGGCAGGTATGAAAAGTGAGGAAGTTGTCCTAAAAATCTATGACACCGAGACGAAACAGACGATCACTTTACAGACTGGGGAACCGAAGGAACAATACCTGACGATAGTAACCTGGGATCCTACCGGGGAATTCGTGTATGTTGGTGTCCTCAACCGTGGTCAGGACCATTTAAAACTGAACAAATACAAAGCCTCTACAGGCGAGTTCGTTCAAACTTTGTTTGAAGAAAAATCAGACTCTTGGGTTGAACCTCAACATGCATTGGCATTCTTACCGAATAATCCTAAACAATTCATCTATCAAACGGATAAGGATGGATATAACCAACTTTACCTGTACGATACTTCAGGAAAATTGATCCGCCAATTAGGCTATAAGGATGTATTGGTGACCAATTTCCAAGGCTTTGATGAGAAAGGTTCGAAAGCCTATTATATTGGTGCGACTAACAATGGTATGGAGCGTCATCTTTTTGAAGTTGAATTAAAGAATGGAAAAACTACCCAATTAACCAAAACCAATGGTGTACACAATTCCAGCATTAGTAACAGTGGTAAATATGTATTGGATCAGTACAGCAATCTGAACACTCCAAACATCGTTCAGGTCATTGCAACGAAAGACGGTAAAGCAACGCCTATATTGCATGCTGCAAATCCTTTTACGGGCAAAATCAACCTTCCTAAAATCGAATTTAAATCATTCGTATCGGCAGATGGGAAAACACCTTTGAATGCCCGCATAACTTATCCAACTAATTTTGATCCGAACAAAAAATACCCGGTCATGGTGTACCTATATGGTGGGTCACATGATCAAATGGTAACCGATAGATGGTTGGGAGGATTAGGTTACTTCGATATGTACATGGCACAAAATGGTTACATCGTATTCACCTTAGACAACCGCGGCTCGGATGCTCGTGGTCGTGATTTCACACGTGTAACCCACCGCAAGCTAGGTGAAGCAGAAATGGCCGATCAAATAGTGGGCATTGACTACCTAAAATCGCAACCATATGTTGATGCAGCTAATATGGGAATCTTTGGCTGGAGTTATGGCGGATTCATGACAAGCTCCTTAATGACGAAGCATAATGATATTTTCAAGGCTGCTGTGGCCGGTGGGCCGGTTATGGACTGGAAATTCTATGAAGTGATGTATGGTGAACGTTATATGGATACCCCAGAAGAAAATCCGGAAGGCTATGAAAAGACCTCTCTATTGAACAAAGCCGATAAACTGAAAGGGAACCTACTGATCATCCATGGAGCGCAGGATCCGGTGGTGGTACAACAACACAGTATGGAGTTTATCCAAAAATGTATTGAAGCCGGTAAACAAGTAGATTATTTCTTATACCCTACCCATGAACACAATGTTTCAGGCAAGGATAGGATTCATATGTACTATAAAATCGCTAAATACTTTGATAATTACCTGAAAAAATAAGGTTATTTTTTTACCATGATAAAAGAACAATTCCAAGTATAAACTGTTCATTCTATAGAGATAGGTCATTAAATTACTGGCGGACTCTTAGAGTTCTATAGAGGTTTTAAACAAAATATTATGATACAGACAAAATACCAGGAATGCATAGAAGCATGCAACGAATGCGTGGTGATGTGTAATCAATGTGCAATGGCATGTTTGAATGAGGAAAATGTGGAGCATTTGAGAAAATGTATTCAATTGAATTTGGAATGTGTAGCTATTTGTGAAGCATCCGTAACGAGCATGAGTTTGGATGGCAAGTTCAGCAAAGATATTTGTACACTATGTGCTGAAATATGTGATGCATGTGCGGAGGAATGTGAGAAACATGCTTCCATGGGAATGGACCATTGTAAGGAATGTGCGGAAGCATGTAGGAAATGTGCAGATGCATGTAGACAAATGATGAATGCAGCCTAATCAGGCTGCATTTCTTTATGAAATTTCTGGTGCTTTTGGATCCTTCAATTTATCGATGGATTCGAAAGCACCACTTTTTTTGAGCAACCACATGCCCAACTTTTCTTCCGCAATACCAGGAACGATCTTGTAGGTGAAAATAGGCAAACCATCAGGGTCACTTTCGATATTCATCTTAAAGAAATCCACCGTATTTATTTTCTTCAATTCTTCCGATAGTTCAGTGATGTGGGAAGATACAATCACAAATGGCCCATCCACTTCTGCCAGGTTCTTCATGACCTTGAGAATCGCATTGGAAGCATCGCTATGATTGGTTCCCTTGAAAAGCTCATCCAATATCATCAACGCATTGGAATGTGGTTCTAATTGATCCACGATATCCTTCAAACGCATGGCTTCCACATAAAAATGGCTATAGCCCATTTCCAGGTTATCCTGCAGATTGATACTGGTAAATAAACCGTCAATAAGATCAGTCTTTATCTGATCTGCTGGGACTGGAAAACCAATATGGGTGAGGTATAAGGCAGAGGATATGGTTTTGATGATAGAGGATTTCCCGGCCATATTTGCCCCAGTCAGGAACCATAACTTTTTATCCTTCGAAATTTTTAGATCGTTTTTTACAGGCGATTTATGGAAAATGTGATAAACACCCTCCATATAAATCTCTCCCGTTTGGTTTTTGGGATATACTTCGGGATAGCAGAACGATCTTGCTTCCGACACTTTAGCGACAGCGAAATAGGCATCTATTTCATAGAAAAAACTGATGGCTCTCTTTATTCTGCTGGAAAGTTCGAAACGGATCAGTCGATCGAATTTATCGATGTTGAAAATATTGATTTTGATCTTTTCGGGATCTCTGGGTTTACCATCAAAAATCCTAGCTAAACAGGAATCGATGGTATCGATCATTTCTTTTAGATCCTCATCGGGGGTATGGTCATAGATCTTTTGATAGAACTTTTGGGAATCCATCAGGAAATCACAGACCTCAAAAATATTTCATTTTTTATAGTAATATGCGGGTGTCCGGATGCCAAAAATATCCATGATACCGTTGGAGGTGCTCCCGCCGGAATGCCTTGTTTTAATAAACTTTTCAATGTCTTTGAGGATGACACGGTAGAATGGGAAAACCTCATGGGCGACCGCCTCTAAACGACGTATTTTGGATTGCCTGTTTTTAATGATGTCGATATCCAATACGGGATCGTAGAATACGGAAAGGAAGAATTCTTGGCCGCCTTCGGTTATGACAGCCTCTTCGTAAAAACTGAAAATGGTACGATTGCTAAAATCACGTAGTTGGAGATCCCGGAGGGTCTGTTCATCTATTAAAAACTTCTCGGCCATAGTGTTAAATATACTAATTTGTATGTTGGTAATATGGATTTAATCTTAGGTATATGAATAAAGATTATTTTTTGAGAAATTTCCATAAAAAAATGTCATGTTGAGGGGAGTTGAAGGATCTGTGGGATGGTGATCGTACAGATGCTTCGACTGCGCTCAGCATGACATTTTTGAAGATTGCTTCGTCGTTCCTCCTCGCAATGACGAGGAAACGTCCTCGCAATGACGCTTAATCGCAAGGACGCTACTTCTTGAAAAGACGGGATGAATGCTAGCCTAGGAAGTTAACCCAGTCGGCGTTATCGGTATATTCTACTAAAGGATCAGCTTCATTCTTAGCATTCAATTGTCCTAAGAACATAGTAAGATCCATAAGCATATGCTGTCTGGTGATTTCCACCAAAGCAGGGTTAAACCCTTGCATATTCAATACAAATTGGAAACTGATCACCCTTGCAATCATTCTACCGATCGTCACCAAGTCTCTTTGCTTCAAATTACCCTCTACCGAAAAATCCAATTGTGATTTAAAATAATCCGCACTGGTATCGGAGGATTTATAAGTTTTTAAGAAATTATAAAGGTTAGTCTCCTTGCTCTTACGCATCAATTTCAAAATACCTTCAGCAATCTGGCTATACAACATCTCATTCGATCCTTCAAAAATCATGAATGGTCTGCTATCCACCACTGCCCTACCGGCAATATGATCCAAACGGTAGCCATTTGCTCCGGCCAATTGCAAACTGATCTGAGCAGATTCCTGCATCAAATCGGTAACCAGTGCTTTCAATGTATTAGCTTCTACACTTAAAGTTGCCAAATCATGCTCAATCCCACTCTGTCCAACACTATATGCACACATTCCAGAACAGATGGTATAAGCCGCTTGAATTCTTGCCACCTGATACTTAACCGCATCAATATGCAATAATGGCGAACCACCTACGATCCTTTCTTGACAATGTTGTAAGGTCTCATCCAATAGGCGCTTAATGAAACCCATTCCCATGCCTGGAAATTGCAACCTACTGCGGTGCAACATATCCAACATCAATTTGATACCGGTACTTTCAGGAGTCAATTTCTGCTCCTCAGGAACCACCACATCAATTTCATTGATTCCATAAGGAATCGCATATAAACCTAGGTTATTATAACGATGAACCATTGGAATATGCTCTTCCGCTTTATTATTATCTGTTACAAAGAAATCAATATCCCTTGCCAATTCACCATTCGCGCCAAATTTTCGTGCCGTAACCAACCAAAAATCAGCTGCACCACTTAATCCCTGCCAATGTTTCTGCCCTTTGATATGGTATGATCCATCTACCTGCTGATAAGCTGTCTTCATATTCAAAGCATCACTTCCATACGCTTTCTCGGTAATCATCAATCCACCCATCGCATTCTTCTCCAAAAACTGGCTAAAAATGCGCTCTTGAACAGGAAACTGTCCATATTTTGCTAAAGGCTCCAAGAATAAAGCAATATTGATCCCGAACATCAAGGATAAAGGAAGAGATTCATAAGAAGCAGCAGCAAGAACACTTAAACATTCTTTTACAGAAACTCCTCTTCCTCCATGAATTTTTGGAATGGCAACCGCCAAAGGCTTATGTCCCATGATCTTGTTCAAAAACTCCTTCGGAAGATCCCGATTCAAACTTAGTTGATTGATATCGTTATCCTCACGGAATAATTGTTTCAGCTCTTTGCTGAAGGTAGTGATATAAGTATTAAAATCTAATTGTGCTACTACTTCGCTCATTTCCTTTTTCTTTCTTGGTTATTTTCAATGTTGTTAATGCCTGTTTACTAAAAATCTGACAAAAACAAGCAATACAAAATTAATTAATAAGGAAATGCTGTACTATGAGAAATAGGATAATAATTAGGACAAATCGTGCATAACCCAAATTTACTTTACACCCTTACGATATTCACTCGGAGAAATACCTACTATTTTTTTAAAGAGCCTTGTAAAATAAGATGGATCCGCAAAATCAAGTTCATAGGCTATGCTGGCCACACTTTTGTTAGTTTCCAAAAGCAATAATTGACTATGGATTATGGACACTTCCAGGATCAATTCTTTGGATGATTTATTGAAAACAGAAGATACGCACCTGTTTAAATAATTAATCGAAACCGCCAGTTTATCCGCATAAAAATCCACGGTCTTGTGCTTATTGAAATGTAAATGAACCAATTGCTTAAATGCTAGCGCAATTTCCTGCTTCCTTTCCAAAGACTTATTAGCATTGGAAAGTTTAATGATTTTTAAGGCTACGGTTTTGAAAATACTCTCATACAGTTCCTTATAGGGTTTATCCGTATAAATCTCCCGGTATAACAAATCGAGCATATTGTTCAATTCCTGACTATCTTCCTTACTCAGGTTTAATAAGGGGGCAATATTAAAGATATGGAGGATCTCCTGTTCTCTAAACATAGAGGTCATCGCCTGTTCTTTAATTAGTACACAATAACCCTGGGCTGATTTATCCACCGAATGGATTGCCGAAATATGCCCATAATTACAGATCACCACTGCCGGAGCATTCACCATAAAGGTGGTAGATTCAATCTGTTGGTTAAAATATCCTTCTGTAATATGGATCAACAGATTGTAGCCAAAGAAGATGGGTGGAACTGGAGTTTTAAGGTAGGGCGCAATATCCCTTAATGGAAAAATCTTAATCGGAGTTTGGATATAGGTCAGATGCTTTAAACTCCCATCCATAAATTTGGATACAAACTCATCCGCATTGATCTGATTTTTTTCCATGGCTTACTGTTTATATCAAAGATAAGAATTGCGGTTTGAAACAGAATTAGAAATAATATATTGCTATTATTTTGTCATTAAACCTATTTTTCCAAGAATAAAAAATTAATATTCTTTCTTTTACAATTAAATATCTTACCTTCGTAATGTTACTTGACAAGTCTATAAGCAATAGGTATGTTCATTTGACCTATTGAAGTTATCACAATATTTTCGGCATAGTTTTTTCTATTCAATACATTGTAAAGCTTTAATTGAAAGCAAGGCGCTTTTTGGCCTTAAAAAAACAAAATAATTTATCAATAAAATAATAATACAATGCAAGAAGGAACTATTAAATTCTTTAACGAAACTAAAGGATTCGGATTTATCACTCCATCAAACGGTGGTGCTGATGTTTTTGTTCACACTACAGGTCTTAAAGGTCCAGTTCGTGAGAACGACAGAGTATCTTATGAAGTAGAAAATGGAAAAAAAGGATTAAACGCAGTAAACGTTCGCGTTATCGGTTAATTCCTCACTTTATTAAAAAAGAAAAGCAGCAATCATTCGATTGCTGCTTTTTCATTATTAAAAAAGAGTAGTATTTATAGGACTTCGACCTCCGTAATCTGATTCCCTTGTTTCGTACGTGTGTACTTGTATTTCACAGCCTGGTTCAATGAAAGTGATTTACCCGCCAATTTATCATTGAAATAAACGGTCTCACGGCTTTCATTATCACGGATAAATCCATAATTACCGGTTTCATTGTAATAAGACACTTTCCCGAACAAGAATTCATCTTCCTGATCCTGCGGACGCAATAGATCCTCTTCCTTGAATTTGTACTGTTGGGTCGGTGGCGTGCTGGAAATATTTCCAAATTCATCTACATAAGCAAACATCTCTTCCAATGACTTTCCTTTGTCATTGTTCATTTTGTTCTGCTCACGTCTTTCTTGTTTTTCTAATTTCTTTAATTGTTTCTTTTTTGCAGTTTCTTTTTTCTTGAATGTAAGTTGAGTTTTTGACATTAAATACCTTTATGATTAAATAATAATGAGAGATTTGATTTTCTTTTGCAGAATGCAGAATGGAAAAAAATGGAGGTCTCTTTTGAATGTGTACAAATATACAAAAAATAAACCATATTTCCGAGTGTTCTTTAGTGTAGACCAAAATAGTCTATTTGAAAATAAAATGGTATAAAACAATGCTTATACCCTATTCTATCCTAGCTTTCTTATTTTTACGCAAAATCTAAACAACGTGAAAAAATACTACCTCCTATTCTGCCTGTTCTTTATCCTTTTTAAACTTCAAGCACAGCAAAGTATCCTGTCTGGACGGGTTGTCGATTCCTTAAGCAACCAAGGAATTCCATACGCCTCTATTTCTATTTTGGATGCGCAACAAAAGGTATTGGATGGAATGATCTCTGATAGTATAGGGAAATTTGAATTTAAGAACCTGAAGCAGGGCGATTATCAACTACAGATAAAGTCCATCGGCTATAAACAATACGCCAGCAAAATCAACATGACACGAAATGGTCGCATGGATTTGGGCGAAATCCTATTGACTCCAGCAGTCAACCAGATCGGACAGATAAGCATATCTGCCGGACAAACGCCACAAAAACACAGTGCAGATAGGCAAACTTACCAAGCCAGCCAATATAAGAATGCCGTCGGTGGTACTGCTTTAGACATCGTAAAGAATCTTCCTGCGGTAGCTTTAGATGGCCAAGGAAATTTAAGTGTTCGTGGAAATGCTGGCTTAATGGTATTGATCAATGGAAAACCGAGCTTAGTAGATCCTACGAGTATATTGAACCAGATAGCGGCCAACGATGTTTCGGAAGTGGAATTCATCAGCAGCCCATCTGCACAATTCGACCCAGATGGTAAGGCAGGGATCATTAATATCAAAACGAAAAAGAACATCACAAGTGGCTTTTCATGGATCATGAACCTTCAAGGCGGTTTACCAAGCATTGACGAATATGACAATGTTAAAAAACAGCAGCGTTATGGAGCCGACATCGCTTTTCAATTCAAACAGGATAAGCTAGAGCTCAACGGTTCTGCCAATTACCTCCGAAACGATAATGCAGGATTCAGGGATGGCGATGTCAACACCATCATTGGAGATAGACAGACTTTTTTCCCATCCAAAGGCGAAAGAAGCTTCGATAAATACAATTATGGATTACGACTAAATGGTTCCTATGAATTTAATGACCAAAACAACATCAGCATCGGTTTGTTGGCCTCTAAAAAATACCAAGACCGAATTGCCGACATTCATTATACCAATAGAACCGTAAAACCTTCTACTGGAGAGTTATTGGGGACTTCTAACTATTTCAATCCCAACCTACAGAATAAACAAGGGGAATTCTATTTGGTCGATTTTACCTATCAGTTCAAGGTCAATCCACAACATGCTTTTACTTTAGGTGCTATTTATGAACATGCCAATATCCATGGTTCCACCAAAAACGCCAATATTGAAAATGGAATGGATACCGTTCAATATACCGATAACCGATATACGAATCCGCTGAATGGGCTAAGGCTGCAATTTAACCACCAATGGAAAATGAAGGCTGGAGAATTGTTGTCGGGTTATCAATTGCGATCAGACAAGCAGCGAGGAAACTTTGAATATTGGGAATCGAGCAGTGGCAACAACAATTTGCTGTTGATCCCTGAATTTACAGGAAAATTAAAAGCAACTAATCTGGTGCATGCCTTTTATTCCCAATTCGATAGAAAACTGGAAAGAACGCAATATTCCTTAGGGCTTCGTTATGAATATTACCAACGAGATGTCCTTTTGTTGGATAGAAATGAGGAATTCCCCTACTCCATTCATCAATTGTATCCATCCTTTAACCTGATGCATGATCTAGGCAACAACCTATCCTGGAAAATTGCAGCAGCCAGAAGGGTACAACGAAATAACAATTTCGAATTGAACCCTATTCCAGAAAGGGAACACTCTGAAACATTGGAGCAGGGAGATCCTGAACTCCTACCCGAATTCATTACTAATGCGGAGACCGGATTGGTCAAAAAACTCAAAAACGGAACCGTATTCTTGAATGCTTATTTCCAACATAGTAAAAACCCGATTCAACGGGTCAATTCAGTCTATGCGGATACCATCCTACACCGGGTATTTACCAATGCAGATTATTCAAAACGTTTTGGTGCCGAACTTGGTGCCAATGGAAAGGTTTTTCCTTGGCTGACCCTGAACTTGGGTTTCAATGCATACCATTATTCCATTTCCGGAAAAGTATTGGATTACGAGGATACGAAAACGAATAGTGATTGGGTATACAACATCAATTCAGGCCTACAGGCTTCTCTTGGTAAGAACTGGAGCACGGGTTTACAGGTAAATTATCTTTCTGAAAGACCAACCGTTCAAGGCGTTGATTCCCGCTTTTTAACACCGCATTTTAACCTGAGTAAATCTTTCCTAAAAGGTGCAATGACTGCCCAATTGCAATGGCAAAATATAGAATTGGGAGATTGGGGCGTCAATGAGCAACGGATCAGCACTTGGGATAAGGATTTTTATACCACCACCAATTACATCTATGAGAAGAATATCCTCTTGTTGAACCTCAACATCAATCTTCAGCGGTTGAATCAACTGATAAAACTTCCAAAAAGTGAATTTGGCGAAAAAGAATTCTAAGCTTGCTGCATGCGGAAATCCTTAGCACGGATGCCTAGGTTCCGCTTAAAGTATTTGGAAAAATGAGATTTATCGGAAAATCCCAATGCATAAGCAATTTCCGAAATGCTCTTTCCAGTATATAATAAGAGCCTTTGCGCTTCCTTAAGAATATGTTCCGAAAGCACTTCCGAAGCTGTTTTCCCAGATCTTTTCTTACAGGAAGCATTTAGATTCTGAGGGCTGGTATTCAGTAATTCCGCATAATGAGCCACATGGTTCACAATAGGTCGACTTTGCCCAATGAGCTCCACAAACCGATCAAATAGATTATTATTTCTCGGAAGGTTTAATTCTGGCTTTGGTAGATTTTCCAGTGTTTTTAGCAAAACCGCTTTAAAAAGTGCTTCCTGGACCATCGGATTTTCTTCTTTAGCTAGTATGGCCAAAAGCTCATAGATGGATGGATCGTCTTTTAAAAGAATCTGATCAAAGCCACTGATCTGCTCGAGCAATTTTAGAAATCCCTGATCCAAGCTTCTTTCCACAAACGCCCTTTTTAATAGCACCACATAACCCTCCACTGGGCGTTCCAATTCCCAGAAATGCACATTGTCCTGTCGGATTACCAATAAACAAGGTGCCTTGACCAAAATTTCCCGCGTATCGATGGTATGTTTACCAGCAGTACGCGACAAGTACACCAATTCCAGATAACCATTATGCTTATGGGGTTTTGTGTTTGTTTTCTCTTGGTCAAATAAGGCTACCTTGAGTAGGCGTTTAGGCTCAAGTTTATCTTTGATAATGATTTCCTTCTTATCCATTGGCTAAATATACTAAAAAGTAAAACCCCCAGCAATTGCCAGAGGTTTAGCATTATTCACTATTAACTATAAAAAATTAAATTGATTTGATGGTCTTATTTAGAATCTGAAGGATAAAAACACCCTTGGTCCAGAAAGTTTGTATTTATGCGAGACTTTTTCTTCCTGCTCCTCTTCCATATCCTCCACATCCAAGCTAAAATTATGTTTGGCAGTACCCCAACGCTGTTCTACTCCTATTCCAAAAGCGGAATAATTTATACTTATACCAGCGACATTTAAGCCTGCATATCCACCAGAAAATTCCGAATCCGCAAACATCATGGAATAACTTGGGGCATAACGGTAATAGGTGGAGAAAGTCAATCCATCGATTGGAGCAATATGTACCGAAGGACCTACCTGCATACCTGCTTCTGCTTTATGCGTTACGAAAGTTTCTTCCTCATCAACCACCTCTTCCTTATATTGCACATAATTTAGATCAATGTAAGTCCAATCAATCCCGAAATAGATCATCTTGGCCACAGGTCTGTTCAGGATATAGAATGTTCTTCCGCTGTTGAACGTTCCTCCTATTTTACTTTTTAATTCGAATGCATCGTTATCATCTGCAAAACTTAAGGTTTGTGAGGAATAACCTACATTGATGTACTTTCCTCCGGGTCTGTTCTGTGCCATTAAGGCAATTGAAAAGAACATGGGCACTAGCATTAATAGAAACTTTTTCATTTTGATTAATTATGTTGGTTTTATATTACCAGCAAAATTATCACCTACATCAATAGAAATAAATACCCCATATAGGGTAATTTTATTATTATTGCTAATAAATTCATAAAGTATTATGCAAAAGCCAACCAATTACCTTCTCACTATCATAAGCTTACTTTTTTTATTCCAAATCGCATATGGCCAGGAAGAAATTGATATCCAAATAATTCCTAAATGGGAAAAAGGCGATTCATTAAACTATATCATTCATAAAGAAAAAACTGAAACAGTTAATGGAGAATTGGTCAAGTCCAATAAAGGTAGCCTAATGGCAAAATTTAAAGTTTTGGATGTTGCTGAGAATGGTTATAAAATTCAGTGGCTATATCAAACTGATTTTGAATCTTTAGGAATCCCAGAAAAATATCATGATGCATTAAAGGATTTTTCGCAGATCAATGTTGTTTATCGTACCGATCAAAATGGAGTCTTTCAGGAAGTCCTCAATACAGCGGAATTGATGACTAACTTGGAACAATCTCTTAAAAAATTCTTTTCCATACTTAAAAAAGAAGAACCTGAAATGGCAGACGATATGGATTTCGCCATGAGCCAAACAATCGAGTTGTTCAAGGACAAGCAATTAATAGAATCCATTGCATTTAAAGAAATCAAACTATTGCATGGCCTTTACGGGAACTATTTTAACTCTAAGGAGAAGGAAACATACCAGGAAGATGCACCGAATATTCTTGGCAGTATTCCATTATCTATTAAAAGCAGCATTTGGTTAGACAATATTCAAGCCGATCAGGTTGCCATCATCAAAAAAGAATCGGAAATAGATGAAGAAGAACTCAAGCAATTAATAGGAAAAATTCAAAGTCAATTTGACTTGAAGAACAAGGAAGACTTGAATTCCGTTAATATAAAATTGAAGGATCGATATGAAATGCATTTTGATCTAAAAACAGGAAACATATTAAAAGCGGCCTCAGAAAGGATTGTTGATGGTCAAGATGTTAAAGGCAAAACTTTAGTAAAAGAGCTGATGAGCATTGAGCTTGTTAAATAGACTTAGACTTTATTAATTTTTTTCTAAAATATAGGATTTTTAGAAATAAATTAACTAATTTTATGCTAAGCGATAAGGATATAACCAACCGTATCGAACGTATCATTAACCTTTTTTATGAATACCTTCAGCATCATTACTATACTTGTTGTATTGTTTGTGATCTTCATGCTATTAAAAACCGTAAATAGCAAAGGAGATGTATCTCCTATTCAACAGTTCAATGAAGAGGATTTTATCAAAAAAAACAATGATAAAGTGATTCGTGTTAAAGGTCCAATCTTCAACGACGTTAAAAACCACTGCAAAGCGTTCTGTGATCAATTCAATGAGCAGAAATTCCAGGTCATCATCAACCTGACCCGCTTAGATGCCCAAACGAATCTATTGACTTTTCCCTATGATATAGATATGAAGCATTTCTGCTACCTGATCAATTACCTGCATCATGTAACGGAATGGAAGTCAAATGTCCAGGTCACCGGTTGGCACAGTTGCAAAGAAAAAGATTCCTGGGCAATTGATACGTTATATCATAAACAGTTAATGATTTCTCTGCCGCAAAATGAAACACATACAGATTATGTGTATGCAGTAAGCGAAGATAAACTAGGTTACAAACTCCTTTTTAACTTTGATAAAGAGACGATCCCTTTGGACAGGCCGCCATTTGAATTTGAAAAATGTTGTGAAAACCTGGAAGATTATAGCTTTGGAAAAGGAATTATTGTCAGTTAATTTAGTTTCATCTTGTTTTTAACTGACAAACAGGCGGTTTTTGTCAGGTATTATCATATAACAACACCTTTTACCCTAACCTATCCCCTATCAAAACCCATCCATTGTTCGTAAAACAAGTCGGGTTACTCCTTGTTAACTAGTTACCTACAAGTAAGTCCAGCCCGTTTTTTGGCCTTATGGACTACTGTTTGATGATATCAAGGAAAACAAAAAAAAGGAAATATCATGAAAGTAAAGAACATAAGCAAAGTAGAAGGAAGATTACCATTACGCGATCCATTTATCATGGGTGCTTACCATTATGAACTTTATCCGGAAGGAAATGGAAAGTTAGGTCCGAAGGCATCATTGGCAGGAAGAAACATCGGTAACGACTTTGATCGTAGCAATCCTTGGCGAATGTACCATGGACAGCAAATCCCAGGTTTTCCTCATCACCCACACCGGGGCTTTGAGATCATCACCATTGTTTCTGAAGGATACGCAGACCACTTTGATTCAAAAGGTTCCAAAGGAAGATATGGGGATGGCGATGTACAGTTGATGAGTGCCGGCGAAGGGGTTCTTCATGCTGAGATGTTCCCATTGATCCATGAGGATAAACCCAATCCATTACGTTTATTCCAGATCTGGGTGAATATGGCTGGAAAAGATAAATTGACGGAACCTGATTATAAAATGTTGTGGAAAGAGATCATTCCAGAGGCTATACTTGATCAAGAAGGAAAGAAAGTGAGCATTAAGGTGATCCATGGCGAATATTACGGTGTAAAAAGCTTAGGCGCATTAAAACACTCCTGGGCTCGTGATCCTGAGCATCATGTGGGTGCGGCGCTAGTAGAAATGGACCCAGGAACAGCAATCAAATTAGATGCTGTTTCCAAGACCATGAATCGTTTTGTACTATATTATGATGGGCAGGATCCTGTGGAAATGGCAGATTATAAGGTTCAACCAAACCACATGGCTGATTTGGGAGGTGATGAAGAAATCTGGATCAAAAATACAGGATCTGGCATTGCGAAGTTGTTGATTTTAGAAGGTGAACCTATTGGTGAGCCGGTTGCAGCCTATGGGCCATTTGTCATGAATACTGAAAAAGAATTGCAAGAAGCTTTTAATCAATATCGCAGAACAGAATTTGGCGGTTGGCCTTGGGGCGGTGAAGAGCAAGATTTAGTACATGCGAAAGATACAGGCCGCTTCGCTAGCTATGATTTTGATAAGGTGATTGATAAGCCTGAGGAGCTTAAATAAGGTTTTTGAAGGTTAATTGCCATGAAATTGTCAGTAAAGTTGGTTTTTTATTAAAAACTTAGTTAAAGAACATATTTCGGCATAGAACTTGAAATATACTTATCAAATTTCATAATTTAGGTTAATAATTGGTTAGTTAAGACTCCTGGAGCTCCCCGCTTCAGGAGTTTTTTTATGGATACCTTCGTGGAAAAAGCATGGTGAAAGTATACTTAAAGTATGTAAAATGTATGGTTTGTATAGTTTCTTGTTACTTTACCCTTGCTTTAAACATGCTTAAGGGGCGATTCTAACCCTAATTCAAACTTATTTTGAAGTGACATGTGGGATACGAGGTCGAGGAAATGGTTAATTTATGTTAAGATTGGATGGCTAGTGGGCTGATTTTGAATTGTATGTGTAATTAAAAATACTTTGGCACGAAGATTGAAATTTGTTTTGCTCATAATTTAGGTTAATAATTGGTTAGTTAAAAACTCCTGGAGCTCCCCGCTTCAGGAGTTTTTTTTTGACCCTCCGTCATTGCGAGGAGGTACGTTTCGCGTCATTGCGAGGAGGTACGACGAAGCAATCTTTCGATTAGTGTAAAGATTGCTTCGTACCTCGCAATGACGGGTAAAGTTTCTCGCAATGACGCATTAAGTCTAGCAATGACAAAACCAATTCCCAATTCTTTCCAGAATTAAGCGCTTAACTTGCCAAACTAATTATCTTGGTTTTAAAAAAGAATAACATACCTTTAAAAAATGAAGATCCTGATCATAGAAGATGAAATAGACCTACTACAAAACAGTAAAGAGTTTTTGGAAGCGGAGAATTTTTTGGTAGAAACGGCCATGGATTATCCATCTGGCCTTGAGAAAGTAATGAACTACCAATACGATTGTATTCTTTTGGACATCATGATCCCTGGCGGATCAGGATTGGATATCCTTAAACAAATGAAAGCGGCAAATTGCAAACAGGCCGTACTCATTCTATCTGCAAAAGACTCCGTAGCTGATAAAGTGCTGGGATTAGAGATCGGGGCAGATGATTACCTGGCAAAACCCTTCCATTTTGCAGAGCTACTGGCAAGGATCAAATCCATTATCCGCAGAAATGCCCAGGAAGGTTCTTCCCTACTTACATTCAAAAACATTACGGTGGATCCTGAAAACCGGATTGTTCGTATTGCCGACAAGACACTATCATTCAACAGAAAAGAATTTGACATGTTATATTACTTTCTGTTGAGGCCAAATAAATTATTAGAAAAAACCACCTTGGCAGAAGCGGTCTGGGGTGATCATGCAGATCAGGCAGATAATTTGGATTTCATCTATTCCCAGATAAAAAATATTCGAAAAAAATTAAAGGATGCCGATGCCGAAGCTGATATCCAAGCAGTCTACGGCGTAGGTTATAAACTCGTATAATGGCAATATCCGTTAAAAATTACACGAATCGATACCTGGTTCTAGCCATTTTGGTCATTATGGCCATTTGGGCTTTATTGTTCTATGCCCTCCTCATGGATGAGGTATATGACAATGTTGATGATGGACTGAAGAACCAAAAAATAGAGATCATTCGGGAAGCATTTAAAGATTCCACGGTGATTACGGATAATAAAACCTATGGCATCAATCAATTTATCATCCGGGAGGTAGCGCCAAGGGAAGATTTGGACAAGAATCATTTTTCCAGAAAATTGATCTACATGCCCTATGATGAAGAAGATGAACCTTATCGCATCCTAAGTACCGGATTTTTCAGCAAAGATGGGAAAGCTTATGAGCTGGAAATACGCACATCTACTGTAGAAGAAGACGATTTCCTGATCAATTTAGCGATTTCTTTATCCGTATTGTATATAGTGATCGTCTTAAGCATAATCATTATCAATCATTTTGTCCTGCGGAATGCCTGGAAACCGTTTAAAGAAACGCTCCGCAACCTTAGTCAATACCGTTTTGGGGAATCAAAAAGTTTTCAACCTGTAAAAAGCCAGGTTAAGGAATTCGAAGAGCTCAATCGGCAGATCGCCAAAATGATCGATCGGAATGAAATGGTCTTTGAAGATCAGAAAAGGTTTCTGGAGAATGCCTCACATGAGCTACAGACCCCTTTGGCGGTGAGTATTGGTAAAATGGAGCTTTTATTGCAGGATGAAGCATTCAACGAATCCCAATTGAAAAAATTAGCTGAAGCGAAGCAATCCCTTCATCGGATGGTAGGTTTGAACAAATCCTTATTAATGCTATCCAGAATTGAAAACCACCAATATAATCAAACCGAAAAAATAGATTTCAATGCATTAACGAAGAATTTGTTAGAAGAACTGGAAGATATTTATACGTACAAGGAAGTACAGGTTTCCTTGGAAGATAAGGGTATATTTTTAGTGGATTGTAACCCGGAACTAGCACAAATACTGATCGGTAATCTGCTCAGGAATGCAATCAAATATAATAAACCACAGGGACAAATTCAGGTTGTTTTTTCGGAAAGGACTATCCGTATTGCGAATGATAGCCTGGGAGAAGCACTAAATCCGAAATACATTTTCGAACGATTCCATAAAGGCACACAGGATAGTACATCTAATGGATTAGGATTATCCATCGTGCAATCCATATTGGAAAAATATCCACATTTAACGATTCAATATCAGTTTATTCATAATCAACATGTTTTTGAATTAATAAAAAATTAAAATTTATTTCATTTTACTTCCGTATTCCCAATTCTTTCCCAAATTGATGTAGACCTTTGATTCAAATCATAAGAACAAAGACATGAAATCAATAACAAAAATCAGTATGATCGCAGCAATGCTTGTTGCATCATTCAGTGCATCGGCACAAAAAAAAGTATTGGAATTTAATCAACTACCAAAAACGGCTCAATCATTTGTGAATACACATTATAATAAGGGTCAAATTTCCTTGGTGAGTTCTGAAAAAGAAATGCTTTCGGGTATGGAATACAAAGTTGTCCTACAAAATGGGACAGAGATTGAGTTTGATCAAAAAGGAAACTGGACAGAAGTGGATGCAAAACAAAAATCAGTTCCGCAGGCTATTATTCCAGCGTCAATATTGAACTATGTGCGCAAAAGTTTTCCGAATAATGAGGTTGTTCAATTGAAAAAGGAAAGAAATGGATTTGAGGTGGAATTGACCAGCGGATTGGACCTGGAGTTCAATAAAAAAGGAGAATTTGTAAGAATCGATGATTAATAATTCATCGGTAGAAATTAAAAAATTGATAATAAAAAATTAAACATAACATGAAAAAATTACTATTTACATTAACTGCTATATTGGGTTTTGGGATTTTGTTTATTTCCTGTGATAAGGAGGAAGTTATTCAAGCGGATCAATTACCGAAAGAGGCTAATACCTTTTTGAACACGCATTTTAATGGGGTGAAAATCCTTCAAGTGGAGAAAGAAAAGGAAGCTTTATCAGGAACAGAGTATAAAGCAATTTTGGCAACTGGTGTTCAGGTGAAGTTTGATAAGAATGGAGATTGGACAGAAGTGGAATCCAATAATAATACGGCAATCAATACGGGTTTTATCCTTGCGCCGATTGTAAGTTATATTAATGAAAATTATGCGAATTCTGGAATCAAGAGCATTGAAAAGGAAAAGCATGGCTTTGATGTGGAATTGGTGAATGATATCGATTTGGTATTCGATAAAGAAGGTAAGTTTTTAAGAGTAGATTTATAAGAGGTTTTTACAAGTAGTACGTGCTGCCGTCATTGCGAGGAGGCACACCCTACCGTCATTGCGAGGAGGCACGACCTACCGTCATTGCGAGGAGGCACGACGAAGCAATCTGTCCGCATGTCATGCTGAGCGTAGTCGAAGCATCTGTTCGTAAGTAGTATTTCAGATCCTTCGACGCTGCTCAGGATGACAATGTTCAAAGATTGCTTGGTTCCTCGCAATGACGTATGTATCACAATGACATAACCCATAAAAAAGGCTGTATCAGATATTCTGATACAGCCTTTTAAATATTAAGATTTTAAATAAAAATTCTTACAATCCAGAGGTATCTGCTGCAGATGCATCCGCATCAGAGGTTTCTGGCGCCTGATCAATCAGCTCCATAAATTGATCTAATTTAGGAGTAATAATGATCTGCGTTCTACGATTTCTCGCTTTACCATCGGCAGAACCATTACTTGCAATCGGGTTATATTCTCCACGACCACCAGCTGTTAGACGCTTTGGATCCACACCATAGGTATTCTGTAAGGCTTGCACCACAGAAGATGCACGCAAGGTACTTAGATCCCAGTTGTTGCGGATATTAGGCTTAGAAATTGGATCCGTATCGGTATTACCTTCGATCAACACATCATACTCTCTGTAATCCTGGATGATCTTAGCAATCTTGGATAAAGTCTCACCTGCACGATCAGAAATTTCATAACTTCCTGATTTGTACAACATATTATCCGAAAGGGAAATATAAACCACACCTTTCAATACTTTCACATCCACATCGCGTAATTCTTCACGGCTTAATGAACGGGTCAAATTATTTGTCAACACCAGATTAAGGGAATCACTTTTGTTTTTGGTGTTCACCAAGTGCTGGATGTATTTATTGGAAGCGTTGATTTCATCCACCAATTTGGAAATATTGACATTTCCCTGAGTGTTTTGGTTGATACTGTTATCCAAAGTGGATTGCAGTTTTGCCAATGCCTCCCGAAGACCAGCGTTGGTTTTACGCTCCTGTTCCAACTGTTCTTCTAAACTGGTAACGCGGGCTCTACTTTCGGCAAGCTCCACTTGACTTTTTTGATATTGCGCACTCAAGTCATTATACTGAGCATCCAATGCCTGGTATGTTTTTTTACTTACCCCACAGGAGGAAATAAAAATAAGCGACATGAGGAATAAGGGGATACTGATTCTTTTTATCATCTTCTGTTATTTTAGTTATAAAATTCAATAGCTTCTACAAGATAAGCAAAAGCGGTGCCTTTATCTGTTAAGTTAATTTTAAAAATAAAAATTAAGCAGATTTTTTACTATAAAAAAAACTCCTGAAGCGGGGAGCTCCAGGAGTTTTAACTAACCAATTATTAACCTAAATTATGAGCTAAACAGTATTCAATCTCCGTGCCGAAAATGAAATGACCTCTCCTTAGTTAACATTATTTAACGAATATCCCCCGGCTATCCAATAAATTATGATAATTTTGCAGCATGCAACAGGAAAAATCATATATCGAGAGATTAGGAATAGAGGCGCTGAACCCCATGCAGGAGGCCGTAGTGAGTCAATTTGACGACACACGGGATTTTATTCTCCTCTCCCCTACAGGTTCCGGAAAAACATTGGCCTTCTCCTTGATCCTGATGCAATTGCTGAAAAAATACCCTATCCAGGCTTCTTCGGCGCTGATTGTAGTGCCTACCAGAGAATTGGCGCTTCAGATCGAATCGGTTATCCGAAAAATGGACAATACCCTTTCCTTGGTATGTTTATACGGTGGAAATGATAACCGTATGGAGAAAAACAAGCTGAAGGAAGGTCCTTCCCTGATCATTGCTACCCCTGGTCGATTGATCTACCATTTAGAAAGAAGACCTGATCTGTTAGAAAACTGCCATACCCTGATCCTGGATGAGTTTGATAAATCTTTGGAATTAGGATTTTCTGAACAGATTTCCTACATCATCAACAGCTGTAGGAACATCAAGCACCAAGTGATGACCTCGGCGACCGATGTAACCGACAAACCTAATTTCATCCAGCTCAATGATCCCATTAAATTGGATTTCTTGAACAAGGAGGCTTTAATCCCGAGTTTGGATTACCATAAGGTGGAGGTGTCCAGCAAAATGAAATTGGAAGGTCTCTTTAAATTGATCTGTAAGATTGGTGCTGAGCGGATCCTGGTTTTCTGTAACCATCGCGAAGCCGCAGAACATATTTCTGAACTATTGGAAAGTAAAGGAATCGATAGCATCCCTTATCACGGTGGATTAGATCAATTTTTCCGTGAGCTAGCGATATTAAAAATTAAGAATGGTAGCCAATTGATTCTGGTAACCACGGATCTGGCTTCCAGAGGTCTTGATATTCCGGATATGAACCATGTGGTGCATTATCAGTTCCCACCGAAGGAAGAGGATTTTATCCATAGAAATGGTCGTGCTGGGAGAAACCAACAGGAAGGACATGTTTATGGGGTATTAACGACAGAGGAAAGAGTACCGGTTTATTTTCAGGACGTACCGGTGATGGAATTGAATGAGTTCTACCCTATCCCAGAACCTCCGAAATACCAAACTATTCGTATAACGGCCGGAAAACGCCAAAAAGTAAATAAGATTGATATCGTTGGTTTTATTCTGAACCTGGGTGATTTTAAAAAGGAAGACCTTGGAATGATCGATGTAAAACCCAATGAATCTTATGCAGCTGTAAGTAGAGCTATTGCAAGAGAGGTGATTAAATTAGGGTCTAATGGCAGGATCAAAGGCCAGAAAGTAAGGTTGAATTTAATTTAAGGGGGTTATTAAGGCGTCATTGCGCGGCCACCGTCATTGCGCGGCCACCGTCATTGCGAGGCCACCGTCATTGCGAGGAACGAAGCAATCTTTCGATTAGTGTAAAGATTGCTTCGTCGTACCTCCTCGCAATGACGTGGGGTGAATCCTCGCAATGACGCCAAAAATCTATCATCTATCATCTATAATCTATCATCTAAAATAAACCCAAACACCTCCTCCGGAACCAACCCTCTAATATCCCCCTTATTCTTCCAGATATCCCTAACAATCGTAGACGATATATGCGCTTTCCCAGACCTACTCACCAAAAAATATGTCTCCACCTCCGGTGCTAAAATCAAATTGTTCTGCGCAATGATATTCTCATAATCCAAATCCGTATTATTACGAACTCCCCTTAAAATCACCATTGCTCCAACCTCCTTACAAAAATCAACAGTCAAACCCTGATAAAAACTTACCTCAACCTTTTCATTTCCAGCATAAAGCTTAGAAATAGCTGCTTTGCGGGTTTCCACATCCATCATGCCCACTTTGGAACTATTGATCCCAATGGCCACATAAATCTTATCAAATAAAGGTAATGCACGTTCGATTAGATCGTGGTGTGCAATGGTATAGGGATCAAATGACCCTGGAAAAACTGCGATTCTCATTATGCTAGGCAATTTATAATAAGCTTTTTATACTAGGCTATAAAAACTAAATGACGAGTTTCCGTATTGCCGTTGCTCCACAAAGTTGGGATGGGCGGCCATTTTTCTACTCGTTGGGTGTTCAACAATCAATAATCCCCCTGAATTTAGCAAATTGTTTTCAAAAACATAAGTCGGGAGCATCGGCAACTGACCAATATCATAAGGTGGATCCGCAAAAATCAGATCATAAGTACCCTTCGCCGATTTAATGAATTTAAATACATCAGCTTTCCGAGCTTTGATCTGTGTTAGATCCAATTTCTTAGCCGTATCCGTTATGTACATCACACATTTTCCATGCAGATCAATAGCATCAACCGACTTTACCCCTCTCGAAGCTAATTCAAATGAAATATTTCCGGTTCCAGCAAAAAGATCGAGACAATCCAAATCATCAAAATCCAATTTATTATTCAGGATATTGAATAAGGCTTCCTTGGCTAGATCTGTAGTCGGGCGAACTGGTAAATTCTGCGGTGGATTTAAACGTAATCCTGCAGCCTTTCCTCCTATAATGCGCATTTTGGTAATTCTAAAAGGTAACTATCTGCCAACCCGGAAGGTAATTCATCCAATAAAGATAATGCCTGCTGCGATCTAATACCCATTACCAGATGGCCATATTCTGACAATTTTCCAATATATGGGCTTTCAGCGCTCATACTGCTGTACAGAACCTTGCTCACCTTTCCATCTATACCAAATACTTGGAAAAGATGAAGCACATAGTAGCTCAGATCTTCCTCGGAATACACTTCAAAACTATTATATAGCTTGAACTGCCCATTGATGAATAAAAACAAATCCACCACCTGTTCATGGAAAACAACACCTAATACCTCGCCTTGAAGCGGAATATGAGGTCTTGCCTGCATCAGGTTCAATTTAAATTCTGGGATAAATTGGGCTTGCGGGAACAAGGATCTCCAACGTTGCTCCAATAATACATCGTATTGATAAAAAGCCTGTGCTTGAAGAAAATCCAAGGAAACCGATTCTGCTTTTCTTCCTGGATGTTCCATAAAATCCTGGTACTTCTCCACATCCTCCATATCATAGAGATCATTCGGAATGAATGTTAGGTTATTATGGGGGATACTTACATAGACCTTCTGAAAAGGAAGACTCAGAATCTTTAAAGCTTCTTCGCTGGGACTATTGCTTTCATACTTCATGTAAACCAACAATTGTCCTTCGGAATCAACCACATATAAAATATCATGGTTAAAATTCGCCTGAACGATTAATTGGTATTTAGCGATATATTGTAAGTGAAATTGTGACGACGTATAAATCATGCTTTTGCAGATGCTTTAATCACAAAAATAGTTTTTAAAATTGGTTTGACCAACCTTTTGAATAACTTTGGATGTGCAAGTGAAAAATTACCTCTTACAGCAATTCCATCATCAACCGACAAAACAACAGGAAGAAGTTTTCGGCTTGCTGGCTGAATTTTTGCATACCTTTTCCTCCGACGCCTGCTTTATTCTGAAAGGATATGCCGGTACAGGAAAAACATCCATCATCTCGGCATTAGTCAAAATATTGCCAAAAATACAGAAGCGATCGGTATTGCTGGCCCCTACAGGTAGGGCGGCAAAAGTAATGAGTACTTATTCCGGCAGAACAGCCTTGACCATCCATAAAAAAATCTACCGCAAGAAAAATGCAGCAAGTATTGACCTTAATTTCGGTTTAGGTGATAATCCACATGAAAACACGTTATTCATTGTGGACGAAGCATCTATGATCAGTAATGAAGGAGCGAGTATGTTCTCCTCGGGACTGCTTCATGACCTCATACAATATGTGCAATCGGGGGAAAACTGCAGTTTGATGTTGGTTGGAGATACCGCTCAGCTCCCTCCCGTTGGATTGGAAGAAAGCCCTGCACTAAATCCCGAATATATGAATGGGGAATTTGGATTAGGCATTTTTACCTACGAATTAACGGATGTGGTTAGGCAGGATAAAAACTCGGGGATCCTTTTCAATGCTACCCGGATCCGGAATGAAATCCGCTTGGACGAGGAGTTTGTGGAGTACAGTTACCCACAATTTGTGACCAAATCTTTTAAGGACATTTACAGGATGAATGGTGAAAGGCTGATCGAAGGCCTACATTATGCCTATGATAAATATGGCATTGAGCAATGCATGGTCATTTGCCGATCCAACAAATCCGCCAATCTATATAATCAACACATACGCAACCAGATCCTTTTTCGGGATGAAGAGATCACTGGTGGGGATCAGATCATGGTGGTCCGCAACAATTATTATTGGCTGCAGGACAATGATGAAAAGAGCCAGGGATTCATCGCTAATGGCGATATGGCCATCATCAAAAAAGTAAGTAATGTACATGAAATGCATGGTTTTAGGTTTGCAGACCTCTACTTGGAGTTCATGGACAATAATGAAGGCGACGCCATCCGATGTAGGGTCCTGTTGGACAGTCTCTATGTAGATTCTCCCAATCTTCCCTACGATCAGCAGCAAAAGCTTTACGAAAGTATTTCCAAAGATTACGAGGACATACCAGTTAAAAAATACCGGATGGAGGCGATCAAAAAAGATCCCTACTACAATGCCTTACAGATTAAATTTGCCTATGCCATTACCTGTCATAAAGCCCAAGGGGGGCAATGGCCTTTGGTATTCGTGGATCAAGGCTATATGACCGATGAAATGTTGACGACCGAGTTTATGCGCTGGCTGTACACGGCTTTGACCCGGGCAACAAAAGAATTGTTCCTCGTGAATTTCAACGAAAAATTCTACGAAGAATAGCAAAAATAATACAGAATATACTTCCTTATCCCCTTAGAAAGCAATATTTTCGCTGAAACCAAATAATTTCCATTAATATAAAATGAAAAAATCATTATTAGGCTTTTTGATGCTCTGTTCCGTATGGACTTTCGCTCAGGAAAAAAGCACCTTGGCCAAACCAAATTACCAATTGGCGGCAAAATACTCGCCTTCGAGATTGAGTACCATGATCTACTCCACAGAAGTGAATCCTAACTGGATTAATTTCGGTGATAAATTCTGGTATGAATACCGTACTTCCGCTGGAAAAAAATGGTACTTGGTGGAACCTGCCTCCAGACGCAAACAGGAACTATTTGACGGTTCTGAAATGGCCGCTAAGATCACTTCTATCGTTAGGAACCCTTTCGATGCACAACACTTAGACCTTAGAAACCTGCGCTTTATGGAAAAGGATGAGAACCTGATCCGTTTTGAGGTACAGAGTACATTAGATACTGTAAAATCCAAAGAGGAAATCAAGAAACTGACCAATAAAAGTGACACGATCAAGAAAAAGCTTTTCCACTTTGAATATAATATCAACACCAAAAACCTGAAGGAAATCAGTGATACGACCAAAGAAAAAGGACGTGTTTTCTGGGCGAATTTCAACCCGGATACCACCAAGGTTTTCTATGCAAAGAACTTCAACCTGTACTGGATGGATTATGCGAACTACCTAAAAGCCCAAAAGGATGAAAAAGATAGTACCATTGTCGAGCATCAGATCACTACGGATGGCGTACAATACTATGCTTGGGGTGGAGATGAATATTCCGTAACTAGCGGCGATAAGAAATCCGAAGACGAGGAAAAGAAAAAAAGAAAGCCTGTTTGGATCAATTGGTCTCCTGACGGACGTTATTTTACTTTAACCCGTAAGGATAATAGAGAATACAACGCTTTGTGGGTGATCAATAATGTGGGTGGCAAGCGCCCTACCTTGGAAACCTATAAATACCTGATGCCAGGAGAAACGGATTCTACCGAAGTAGAACTTTACCTTTTTGATGCAGCCAGCTTGAAACCTAGACAGATCAATGTGGCTAAATTCAAGAACCAGACCATCAGTACCTGGAGCAAGGACCGTTCGAAAGCAAACTATAAAGGAAAGCATTACATCAACTACTGGTTGGGAACGAATGAGGAATTCTACATTGCACGTTCTAGCCGCGACCTAAAACGTATTGACCTGGTTGCTGTCAACGTGAATGGTTCGACAAGAACCTTGGTGGAAGAACGCTCTAATGTGTATTTGGATATCAAAAAGCCACAGTTCATCAATAATTACAGCCAGTTTATCCATTGGTCTCAACGCGATGGATGGGGTCACTTTTACCTATACGATAACCAGGGAAAATTGATCAATCAGATCACCAAAGGAGATTTCCATTGTGATGAATTGACCAGCTATAATGAAAATACAGGAACCCTATTCTTCAAAGCGAACGGTGTGGATAAGAAATTAGATCCTTATTATACCCATTACTATTCGGTGAACAAAAACGGCTCTGCATTCAAATTATTGACTCCGGGAGATTTTGACCATCAAGTATTAGCTTCCGAAAGCGGAAATTACTTTGTAGACAACTTTTCGAGAGTTAATACGGCTCCTGTTTCCAACCTATACAGTGCATCTGGTCAATTGATCATGAAATTAGAGGAAGCTGATCTATCCCAATTGATGGCATCGGGCTATAAATTCCCGGAACCCTTCAAGGTAAAGGCTGGCGATGGCATCACAGACCTATATGGGGTGATGTACAAGCCTTTTGATTTCGATTCGACCAAGACCTACCCGATCATTGAATATGTGTACCCAGGGCCTCAAACAGAGGCTGTGAACAAAAGCTTCGGCAGAAGCATGGACCGTGTAGACCGTTTGGCGCAGATGGGATTCATCGTGATCTCCGTTGGAAACCGTGGTGGACACCCTTCCCGCTCCAAATGGTACCATACTTATGGCTACGGAAACCTTCGTGATTATGGATTGGAAGATAAAAAAGTAGTTGCAGAGCAATTGGCCAATAAATATTCCTTCATCGATATCGACCGCGTAGGGATTACCGGGCACTCTGGTGGTGGATTTATGTCTACGGCAGCCATGTTGGTTTACCCGGATTTCTTCAAGGTAGCTGTATCTGGAGCCGGAAACCATGAGAACAACATCTACAACCGTTGGTGGAGCGAAAGACACCATGGAATCACTGAAAAAGTGAACAGTAAAGGCGATACCTCTTTCAATTACCAGATCGACCGCAACTCGGATCTAGCGAAAAACCTAAAAGGTAAATTATTGATCGTTACGGGTGATATCGATAACAACGTGCATCCGGCAAACTCCATCCGCATGGTTGATGCCTTGATCAAAGCCAATAAGCGTTTCGATTTCTTATTGTTACCTGGACAGCGTCATGGTTTTGGCGATATGACAGAATACTTCTTCTGGAGGATGGCTGATTATTTCAGTGAGCACCTGTTGGGTGAGTCCAAAATGAATGAAGTGGATATGACTGAAATGAATCGGGATAAACCCATCAAAAGATAATTGATGTTTACCCAAAAACATCAACAGCAATCGGAGGCACTATTACAGTATGGTGCCTCTGATTTCTCTTTAGCCTTATTGAAAGAGATTCCTTTTCTGGATCTTGCTAAGCTCAGCGTAAATTTGGTTCATCCTAAAGTAGCCTTTCGCGCGGCTTGGGCGTTGGAACATATCGTGTTGAAGAACACTTACCTGATCGAGGAGCACCAGGACCTGCTCATTCAAAATTATTGCTTTTCTGAAAACTGGAGTGTGTTAAGGAGTTATTCCAAGATCATGATGTGGATGACCTCCAAGGCAAACCAATCCTTTGATTTAACGGAAGTAGAAGAAGAAAGAATCATTGAAAAGACTTTTCAGGTAATCGAAGATTCCTCTTGCCCGGTAGCTGTTTTGGTCAACGCTTTTGATATCCTATTCCAATGCATCCCCAACCATCCCTGGCTAGCGCAGGAACTTAAGCTCCAGATAGAACTGCAACTGGAAAAAGAAGCATCAGCAGCCTTGAAAAGCCGCGGTAATAAGCTTTTGAAAGCATTGAGCAAAATAAAGTTTTAGTTTTCTAAGCGATTAAAACAGGGTATTTCCTTTTGGGTAATTGGTTTTTCCCAAATGACGGAAAGCCAGCTCCGTACATTCCCTACCCCGCGAAGTACGCATCAGATACCCTTCTTGAATCAAGAATGGTTCATAAACTTCCTCAATAGTACCTTCATCTTCCCCAACAGCGGTTGCAATGGTCTTCAAGCCTACCGGACCACCTTTGAATTTATCGATGATGGTCATCAGGATCCGATTATCCATTTCATCCAAACCATGCTCATCCACATTCAGAGCATTCAAGGCAAACTGGGCAATGGCTTTATCAATGGAACCATTTCCTTTGATCTGGGCAAAATCCCGGGTTCTTCGCAGCAGTGCATTGGCAATACGAGGGGTACCCCTACTCCTACGTGCAATTTCATAAGCACCTTCTTCGGAGATTGGAACTTTTAGGATGATGGCTGAACGCATCACGATATCCGTCAATAATTTGGAATCATAGTATTGTAAGCGGGAATTGATACCGAAACGCGCGCGTAATGGGGCAGTAAGCAATCCCGAACGGGTAGTTGCACCGACTAAAGTAAATGGATTCAAGGAAATCTGCACAGAACGTGCATTAGGCCCTGTTTCCAGCATGATATCGATTTTGAAGTCCTCCATGGCAGAATATAAATATTCTTCCACCAAGGGGCTTAAACGGTGGATCTCATCGATAAAAAGAATATCACCCTCATCCAGACCGGTTAATAGACCGGCAAGATCCCCGGGTTTATCCAATACCGGACCGGAAGTGATCTTGATGCCCACACCCATTTCATTGGCAATGATATGCGATAAGGTGGTTTTTCCAAGTCCTGGAGGGCCGTGTAGCAATACATGGTCCAATGCCTCCCCACGAAGCTTGGCTGCCTTCACAAAGATCGACAGGTTTTCCAATATCTTAGCCTGACCAGTGAAATCATCAAAGGTTTGGGGGCGCAATACGCGCTCCAGATCTTTGTCGGTCGTTGATAGACGCTCCGGATTTGGGTCAAGATTCTCGTTCATGCTATTGTTTATAATCTTTAAAAAATGAATTGACCTTCATTTGAATCACGCCGAAGAATGCTTCTTTAAAGATCTTGGTACTCATTTTTGAGGTGCCTAAGGTACGGTCTGTAAAGATGATCGGAATTTCGACCACATTAAAACCATACTTGATCGCCGTAAATTTCATCTCGATCTGGAAAGCATAGCCTACAAATTTCACTTTGTCCAATGGGATGGTCTCCAACACTTTCCTGCGGAAACAAACAAACCCTGCGGTCGCATCCTGGATGTTGATGCGGGTAATGAGACGCACATAGGCTGATGCAAAATAGGACATCAAGACCCTGTTCATGGGCCAGTTGACCACATTTACGCCTTTGATATAACGCGAACCTATCGCCATGTCGGCTCCCCCATGCATGCAGGCTTCCCGCAAACGGATCAGATCATCCGGATTATGGCTGAAGTCGGCATCCATCTCAAAAATGAATTCATAGCTTCGTTGTAGAGACCATTTGAAACCATGTATATAGGCTGTACCTAATCCTAATTTACCTTTCCGTTCTTCCATGAAGAGCTTACCGGCAAATTCGGATTCTTGTAATTTCCTGACGATGTCGGCCGTTCCATCCGGAGAACCATCATCTACGATCAATACATGGAAGTCTACCTCTAGCGAGAATACTTTTCGAATAATACGTTCAATATTTTCCTTCTCGTTATAGGTAGGAATGATTACTATGCTATCTGACACAAGCTAATTTTTGATGGTGTAAAGTTAAGCAAAATATTAATTAACCCCGTGCATCAATTTCTTGATCATAGGCGACAATAGGATCAATATGACCCCTGCAATTAACGCATATAATCCCAATTGTTTATAGCCATCTGTATAAGTAATCAATTTATCCATTAGGGAATCTCCTTCTCTAGCTTCTGCCATGTTCGCTCCGATCAAACCGGCCACATACTGTCCATAAGCACTCGCCAAGAACCACATCCCCATCATGATTCCCTGCAATTTTGCAGGCGATAATTTCGTCATGATGGATAGACCGATTGGCGATAGACACAATTCCCCTATGGTAATCACCAGTAAGGCTAAGGTAAAGATATCCAAGGAAGTCATTCCTTCTACCGCAAAGAACCTGGTTGCATACAGCACATAAAAGCCTAAACCGAGGAATACAAATCCCAATCCGAATTTGATGATGGTATTGGGTTCAATCTTGCGGGCAGCCAAATAAAGCCATAGCATCCCAAATAAAGGTGCCAGGAAGATTATAAATAGTGCTCCTCCGGAGTTATTCACCCCATTTGGATCTAAGGTCACTGTTCCGCCAAGGATGGTATCGTTCAGATTATGTGCCGCAAAAATACTTAAGGAACCCCCACTCTGCTCATATATCCCCCAGAAAATTACCGAGAATAGGATAAAGATCAAGGCAGCGATCAGTTTATGTCGTTCGATCTTATCCACTTTCGACATTTCGTAGAACAGGTAGATCAAAGTCAATGGACCTATGATGTACATGAAATAATCGGTGTATTCCGTTTTAGAGACCATGATCTGGATCAATGGCACAAAGATCAGGGTACTTGCATAGACCGCATATTCCACCCATTTTGGTAATGGTTTGGTTTTCACGATCGCATCTGGATGTCCAGGTTGAAGACCGATCGGCCCCAATTGTTTTTTCGTGAAGTGGAAATTGATCAAACTGATCAACATCCCTACCGCTGCCAATCCGAAAGCTACATTCCAACGGTGGGCCTCATCGATGACCGAACTTAGCATATAACCTTTCCCGATCGCGACACAGATATAGCCTCCCAAGAAAGCGCCTAAATTGATTCCCGCATAGAATAAAGAAAAACCACCATCGCGCCTATTATCACCGTCTTTGTACAGTTCACCCACCATGGTAGAAATATTCGGTTTGAAGAAGCCGGTTCCGATGATGATGAAAGCCAATCCGAAAAAGAAGAACTGATGCGTATCGATCGATAAAAGAACAGATCCGATGATCATCAAGATCCCGCCAAAAATCAGCGATTTACGAAATCCTAGGATCTTATCGGCAAACAAACCGCCGATAAAGGTAAAAGCGTAGACGAAAGCCTGGGTAGCCCCATATTGTAAATTGGCCTCTTTTTCCGCAAAATTCAGTTGGGTGATCATAAAGAACACCAACATACCGCGCATCCCATAAAAACAAAATCTTTCCCACATCTCGGAAAAGAATAAGCTCCAGATCTGTTTTGGATACTTGCCTTCGAAGTTCTGGATTTCCTCCAGGGTTTTTTGTCCTTCTGTATTCATTGTATGATATTAAAATGGGGCTTATTGCTAAGCCCCTTATTATTTTTATTTCACTCCGTGCATCAGTTTTTTCAGGACTGGATTCAGTGAGATCACGATTAATCCGGCCACGATAGGCACGATGGTAAAGATCAAGAAAAATGTACTTAAAGAGTATTGCTTGGTAATCACCTCAATTTGTCCACCAAGGATGGCTGCCAATTTATTACCGATGGCAATGGCCAGGTACCACATACCGAACATAAATCCGATCATGCGCGCTGGTGCCAATTTGGAAACATAAGATAATCCAACTGGCGATAAACAAAGCTCGCCCAGGGTATGGAACATATACGCCAATACCAACCAGATCATGGATACTTTAACCCCTTCTTGGATTCCATTGGCACCGAATGCCAATAGACCGAAACCGATCGCCATGATGATCAATCCCAAACCATATTTCACCGCTGCCGGTGGATTGTATTTGGAATCCCACACTTTAGAAACAAAGTTGGCAAAAGTAATGATGAAGAAAGAGTTCAGAATAGAGAACCATGAAACGGTAATTTCTGAAGCTTCCGCAGTATATTCACGGTACAACATCCAGATCGCAATACCCCAAACTCCTGCGAAACAGATAAACTGAACCACATTGGATAGCGGTGCTTTTCCGAAGGTTTGTTTCGTCAATTTAGCGACCACATAGGTGATCAGGATTAATGGAACAACGGTCAATAAAGTATTTACAGTATTGAAGATGGTCAATGAATTTCCGGATAATGCCCTATCTACGTTATCTCTGGCAAAGATCACCAAAGACGAAGCGCCTTGTTCAAAGGACATCCAAAAGAAGATGACAAAGAAGGCAAAGATGATCACAGCAATCAATCGATCGCGAACTACTCGTGTATAGCGCGATAAACGGGAAATCACCACAAATAAGAATAACACCAACGCCGAGATGATGGCAACGTTCTGTCCGGCAAAATCACCGATCTGAAGGCTGGAGAACACATCGAATCCTGCGATTTTGGAAAGCGGGTCATTGATGGCATATCCTAAACCTAAAATGGTCATAACAACGATCAGAATGGTATCCAGTTTGGTGAATGGATTAGGTTTATCATCAGGATTGGTACTTTCAGCAGTTAATTTTTTAGCTGCTTCTTTTTGTTCTGCTGTAGGCGGATCTCCTACTTTACCAAAAATTGGTTTAGCGAACCAGAACTGTAAAGTTCCTAGGAACATAAAGATCCCTGCAAGACCAAAACCCCAGTGCCAACCTATTTTTTCTGCTAAATAACCACAAAGCATCATTCCGAAAAAGGCTCCTGAGTTTACCCCCATGTAGAAAATGGTATAGGCACCATCTTTTTTCTGCGGGAATTTCTTGTACATTTCCGAAAGAATGGAGGTCATGTTCGGTTTAAAGAAGCCTGTCCCCAACACCAAGGCACCAAGACCTAAATAAAGGAATAAAGGGGTATCAAAAGCCATGAACAAGTGTCCAAGGGTCATGATGGCGGCACCAATAACCACAGCCATCCGATAGCCTAAATATTTATCGGCCAAGATACCTCCAAAAATTGGAGAGATATACAATAACATGGCGTAGGTACCATAAAGTGCACCCGCTTGAACTGGATCCCAACCCCATCCTGAGAATGGACTTCCGGATATAATGGCACTTGTTAAGAAGTTGATCAATAAGACGCGCATTCCATAAAAGGAAAAACGCTCCCACATCTCCGTGAAGAATAGAACAAATAATCCTGATGGATGGCCTAAAACCAGGCTCCCATCAATGCCTTCTTTTTCTAACTCTTCCGAAAATGAAGCTTCTGAAATATTACTCATATTTGGTTATTATTTTTTTAAGACCCGTAAAATTAAAATAAAAAGCCGAATAGTAAAACTATTCGGCTTTGTATAATTGTTTATACAATTAAATCTATTTAATTGATGCCATGCATCATTTTCTTCAGTTTACCATTGAAAATCAATAATAATAAGGCTACTGCAACTGGAAGAGCCGCAATAATCAGGAAGAAGGTAGACATGGAATATTTTTCTACGATATGGTCAATGTACGATCCGGTTTTACCAGCAATAAAGTTGGCAATTGCCGAAGCGGTGAACCAAAGACCGAATAATAGACCTGCAAATTTCTTAGGGGAAAGCTTACTTACATAAGATAAACCTACTGGAGAAACACATAATTCACCGGTAGTATGGAAGAAATAGGCTAAGATCAACCAGATCATGCTCACAGAAGCTGTTTTTGCTCCTTGTGGGATGGACATCGATCCGTATGCCAAGGCCAAGAAACCAACGGCTACCAAAATCAATCCGAAGGCGAATTTAACGGGTCCTGAAGGATTCCATACCTTTTCCCATAGTTTAGAGAAGGATGATGCCAACGTAATGATAAAGAAGGAATTCAGGATCTGGAACCAGGAAACAGTTACTTCTGTTTGCGCCAGGTTGAATTCTCTATATACTTTCCAGAAACCTAATGCCCAGATAATGGCAAAGGAAATTGCTGTAGCAATTACGGTCATCGGATACCGATCATAGATCTTTTCCGAAAGCTTGAACAATACCCAAGTAACGATCAGGATTGGGAAAATGGTTAATGCCGCATCTACCCATTTGAATATTTCGCCTGCATTACCATCCAATAAACGTTGGGTATAGTCTTTCGCGAAGATGGTCATGGAACCACCGGCTTGCTCAAAAGCAAAGAAAAAGAATACCGAAGCAAGCATTAAAACTGCAACAACCACCAAGCGGTCACGAACGATGTTCTTAGGCGTCTCTTCTTCCTCGATAGCTTCCAATTTCTCTTCTACATGTACTGTACCTGGTTTTTCGCCGATCTTACCGAAGATCTTCTGCGCAAAATAGAACTGAACCATACCAAAGAACATGAAAACACCCGCTAATCCAAAGCCATAGTGCCATCCTACTTTTTCTCCGATATAACCACATAATAACATCCCTAAGAAGGCTCCACAGTTGATTCCCATGTAGAAAATGGTATAACCCGCATCTTTTTTCATACTGGTATCTGGGTATAGTTGTCCTACCATGGAAGAGATATTTGGTTTGAACATACCATTACCTAGTATCATTAATACCAGACCCAGGTAAAAGAAATTGGCAGAGATATGTTCAAAGGCCATTGCGGCATGACCTAAGGTCATGATCAATGCGCCTATAAGGATCGCTTTGCGATATCCTGTTAATTTATCGGCGATCATACCACCGACTAACGGTGTAAGATAAACAAGACCTGTGTACCATCCGTAAAGCTCCATGGCTTCTTGGTTAGTCCATCCCCATCCTTGTTTGGCGACTTCGGTAATTAAAAAGACAGTTAATAATGCCCGCATTCCATAATAACTGAAACGCTCCCACATTTCGGTGAAGAAAAGGACAAATAAACTGGCTGGGTGTCCCATAACCATCTTATCGTCAACCCCTTGCTTGGAAAGGTGCTGGACCAATGCTACATCGTTCTCTTGATTCATTTGTTCAAACTAATTTGTGTAAATATTAGATTATTAAAAGATTATTATTTTTAAATTCTTGATTATGTTTTTACTGTATTATTGAATATGATTTTATGTTATTCTCGAATATGTTCATTGTATTCTTGAATCTGTTATTGATTAAATTCTTGAATATTAAAACAAAATAATTTGTTGGTAATAGCTTATTAAAAGAATATAATCGGAATATTATTTTATTCAATAAGCAAATAAACAAATTTTTATTCAAAATTTGAAGACTAGCTAAAAAAGAAAAGGTCCAATTTTAGCATTGGTAATCGCATTTTTACGTAGGACGCTGGAGGATTGGTAAAGTTTAAACGGGATGGTTAAAAAGGTGGTAATTTGCTAAGGGAATGGGGGTTAAAATAGGAATTTGGAAATTCGTCATTGCGAGGATTTCCGTCATTGCGAGGAACGAAGCAATCTCTTTAACGTCATTGCGAGGAGGTACGACGAAGCAATCTTTACACTAATTGAAAGATTGCTTCGTTCCTCGCAATGACGCACAGTTCCTCGCAATGACGAAATGCTTACTTAAACCGCTCTAATAAAGCTTTAGTCTTCTTAATCCCTTCATCCTCCGAAATCTTATCCCCTTCAAACTCAATACCTACCCAACCTTTAAATCCAGATTTCTTCACGATATCCATCATTCTTTTATAATCAATACCTGTATCATTACCCTGTTCATCAAAGAAATGCGACTTCGCACTAACCCCTTTTGCATACGGCATCAAATCCGCCACACCCTGATAACGATCATACTCATAGAAATTACCAAAGTCAGGTAAACTTCCACAGTTCTTCTTACCAACGGTCTTCAACACATCCGATAACCAATCACCATGCGATGAAATACCGCCATGATTTTCCACAATAACCGAAATCTTACCTTTTTTACCATAATCCGCCAAAGAGGATAGACTTTTCACCACCTGCGCTTTCACTTCTTCTTTTGTACCCTGACCCGCCGCATTAACACGAACCGCATGGCATCCCAAGAAATGCGCAGCATCGATCCACTTATGGTGATTCTCAACAGCCGCTAAACGTTTCGTTTCATCACGGTCTCCCAAGTTTCCTTCGCCATCGATCATGATCAGCACATTCTTCACACCATTATCTTTTGCACGGTTATTCAAATCCTTTAAGTAAGTCATATCCTTTGCTTTATCCTTAAAGAACTGATTTACATATTCAACTCCGTAGATACCAAAATTCTTCGCTGTATACTCCGGAAAATCAATATTTTTCAAATCACCTTTATTGATCTTACGGTGAAGTGACCACTCTGCTAATGAAATGTTGAACCAATCTTTTTTGGCTGCAAATAAATCCAAACTTGGCGCCATGGTAATACCTGCTGCTGCCAATCCTAGATTTCTTAAAAACTCTCTTCTTGAATTCATAGTCATAATATAATAATGTTTCTTTTAAATATTTGCCCATCCTGATGTGAGCACATCCACCAAATGCATGGTCTTTATGGGCAAATTATGTTTTTCGATATAGGCTTGAAGTTGTAATAAACAAGATGAATCTGTAGATATGATATACTCGGCTTTTACGGCCATCGCATTCTGCACCTTCTGCTCTGCCATTGCGGAGGAAATTCCATCAAACTTCACTGCAAAAGTACCTCCAAATCCGCAACAAGTTTCCTGATCGCGCATTTCCACGATCTCCAGCCCGCCAACATGGCTTAACAAGCGACGAGGTTCCTCCTTGATCTTGCACTCCCGCAAGGCCGAACAAGAATCATGGTAAACGGCTGTCCCGATCAGTTCAGCACCGAAATACTCCTTCTTCAACACATTGACCAAGAAATCCGATATCTCAAAGATATTACGTTGGATGGACCGGCAACGGTTATGTTCCATGGAATTGGTGAATAGGTCATCATATCCTCCCCTTACCATTCCCGTACAGGAGGCAGATGGGGATACAATGGGATATTCGTCCTGGAAATCCTTCAGAAACTTCTGACCGATAATCTTCGCATCGTCCCAAAAACCTGCATTATAGGCTGGTTGACCACAACAGGTCTGTTCAGCGTTGTACATCACCTCGCAGCCTGCTTTTTCCAATAATTTAACGGTATTAAATGCTGTTTCTGGGTATAGTTGATCGATGAAACAGGGTATAAACAATTCTACCTTATTCATTTATTTTTTTATAATCTGTAATTTATTAAATTTTAGAACAGGAAACAACAAGAAAAACCCGATTAAGAAGAAAACCCCTAATGAAAGGGCAGAATAACGGATATTATTGGTGATCTGTTCAATTATGCCAAAGCTCAATAGACCGATGACGATAGCAAATTTCTCCGCCACATCATAAAAACTGAAGAAGGAAGTGGTATCCTCAATATGAGTAGGTATCAATTTCGAATAAGTGGACCTGGAGAGCGACTGTATCCCACCCATCAGCAATCCGACCATAAAGGCCATCATATAGAAATGGTATTCATTGGCCATGAAATAGGAAGCACCACAGATCAGGATCCATAAGAATACGACCACCATCAACACCTTGATGTTTCCGAATTTCTTCGCAAAAACCGACATGATGTAGGCGCCACCTATGGCAACGATCTGGATCAAAAGAATCGAAGCGATCAATTTATCAGCTCCCAGGTTCAGTTCCTTTTGGCCAAAGGCTGCCGCCACAATAACCAAGGTCTGAATACCCATGGCATAGAAAAAATAGGCCGGCAAAAACTTCTTGATGGCAGGGATTTGTTTGATCTGCGCCAATACACCTGTAAATTCTGTTTTTACCTTTTGGAAGAACGGCATTCTTTCCTTTCCGACCGAAGGCCGATTTCTTGGCAAGAACCGAAATGGAATCTGCGAGAACAGTACCCACCACAATCCAACCAACAAAAATGATAATCGTGCAGGAAGCGATGGATCGGTAATTCCGAACCATTCAGGTTTAAAAATAAAGACAAAACAGATGATCTGCAGGGTTACACAGCCCACATAGCCATAAGCAAAACCTTGTGCGCTTACCCTATCTTGTTGATCTGGCGTGGCAATGATCGGTAAATAGGAGTTATTGAAAGCTACTCCGCCAATATAGCCCATTGCGGCCAAGGAAAAGCAGATGATCCCCCATTCCAGGGTATCGATCTTGAAAAAGAATAACCCCATACAGGCAAATGCACCCAGATAGGTAAAAAGCTTCATGAAGAACTTACGTTTTCCGGCAGCATCCGAATAAGCTGAAATAAAAGGTAAACTCAAGGCCATGATCAGATAGGAAACTGATAAGGCAAAATTGGATAAAGCGGTATTCACGAATTCAAAGCCAAAAAAAGAAACGGTTGTACTACCCGTTTCTGCATTTTTAGTTATCGTGGTGTAATAGACTGGAAAGATGGTGGAATTGATCACCAAATTATATGCTGAGTTTGCCCAATCGAACATGGACCAGGAGCGGATCAGCCTTTTGTCGTTCTTTTTAAAGATCTTCATATTTTTTCCATCGCTAATATACCAAATAGATTTTTAGGGATTAATAATTTTCATAGATATAGCTGATCACACGTACCATCTCCTTACGAACCGGAGAAGCCGAACCCATATAATTATTGTTCAGGAAAGAATAGGCCAAACGCTTACCCTTCTTGGTTTTAATAAATCCACTCTGGCAATGTACGCTGTTGATGGTTCCTGTTTTTGCCCAAACGAAAGGCACACCTCCCGGAGTCGGATACACGCCTTTTAAAGTCCCTTCCAGACCACCGGCCGGAAACAGGAACAATTTGGCGGCATCATCCTTTACTGCATCCGTTACCAATAAAAGTAACTCCACCATACTTCTCGGTGTTACTTTATTATAGGTAGAAAGCCCGCTCCCATCCCTTAGTTCAATCTGATCCTGAAATAAGGAGTAATAGGTCGTCTGCATATATTTCCGGAGTTCCTCCGTTTGGAATTTGCGATATTTTACAAAAGAAGCCACCATGTTCAATTGTTCCGCCAGGAAATTGTCACTTGGCAGCATCATTTCTCGCAACACCTCTCTTGTTCCGATGGAATAAACGATTTTGGCATCACTAGGCATCGCCAGATTGACATAACCGACCTCTCTTTTCAGCGTATCCTGCAAAAGGTTTAGGAAAAGGGAATCGCTGGTCTTAAATGGTTTTTCATTTACATATTTGGCGGGCAACGGGAAATTGTTGACCTCGAATTTATTGTTTTCCAAAGGACGATGTATCCTATATCTTGTCACAGTATCCGACAGATGCTGGACATGCTGTTCAAAATAGCTCGGAAACAATCTCAATTGCTTGCCCACCTCCCGAAACTGCACCACATTTCCATAGATCGGAAACACCGTAAGTTCTGGTTGATAATAAAACTCGTAATCTTCTATGCTCCAACCATTTCTATAAGTAGGCTCTTGTACTGGAGATTGACTATAAAACAATTTCTTTGCACTGTTTTTCAGGAATTCGAGAACCTTGCCCCGATCCAATTTACTATGCAGGAAAGTAGGATCTCCCGTACCCCAGAAAACCAAGGAATCTCCACGCTCCACATAGGCTAAACCAGGAATGGAATCCCCGATCAGTTTCAGCGACGTGAACAAGGTAAATACTTTGGTGTTGCTGGCAGGTGTAAAATGACGATCCTCCTGATGGCCAAAGACAAACTTATGCTCATCCAGGTCATACAGGGATACCCCATAATAATGTTTGTTGAGGACTGGCGATAATTGCAATTGGGTGCTAATCGGGGAATAATCTTGGGCTTTGAGGCCAAAACTGATCATTAGACCAAAAAGGAACAGCAGCTTTCTCATAATCGATTCTTTAGGGTTTTCTATTTACCCATCACATATTTCAACCCACCAATGAGTTGCTTTTGGAAATTCAGGTCGTCAAAAGATTCCTCGGTATGCCCCAATCCGGTATAGAACATGCGATAGCCTTTGAATTCCTGAAACCAGGCAATGGGATGGAATTTTCCCATTTTGCCACCTTTATAGGAGGTTTCATCGAGCATCATCAAAATATTGATACCAGGCTTCACATCCTTAAAATCGTACCATTCATCTTTATGCATCCAGATCTTCTGTAAATGCCTGGTGGCTAAATGTTTTCTGTTGACCACATCAATCTTTGCTTCCTGAACTGCAGGATGACTGGCAAAGTAGGCCCCTACCAGGTTCGCATACCATGGCCATTCGTATTCCGTATCGGCAGCCGCATGAATACCCATGAACCCTCTGCCCGATTCAATAAACTTTTGAAAGGCTGTTTTTTGTTCAGCATTCAGGATCGTACCGGTCGTGCTGAAAAAAATCACGGCCTGAAAAGATTGTAGGGAGTCTGCTAAGAAAACATTCGCATCCTCAGTATGGGATACTGCAATACCTTCCTTTGAAAATATGTTTTTTAATACGGTTACTCCCTTTTCAATATTGGCATGCCTAAAACCGGTAGTTTTTGTAAACACCAGCACCTTCTTTGGTGAAGCATCTGCCCAAGCTTGACTACATGACAACAGCATTGCCATGAATAAAAGTAGAATAACCGAATTTTTCATGTTGTTGGTTTATTTGATTACCTGATTGTAATAATCCAAACTTTCCACGATCATATCCTCTTCTGCATATTTGTTGAAATCACAATCGCCAATGCTTCGTAAAAGCGCAAATCCCAATTGATTGCTCTCATTCTTTTTATCGTTGCGCATCAGTTCGATCAAAGTCGGATAGATCGCTTGATCGATCGGATAAGCCGGATAGATTCCTTTAATATAATTTACAATGGTTTCCAACTCGGATTCAGGTAGGTTGTTTTCTCGGTAAGAAATAAATGCTTCACAGATCATTCCTATCGCGATGGCTTCCCCATGCAATAAAGGCTCTTGATCATGGTATAGGCTATAGCCTTCGATGGCATGCCCAATCGTATGACCAAAATTCAAGATTTTACGCAATCCTTTTTCGGTAGGATCTTCCAAAACCACTTCATTCTTGATCATAACCGAATCATAGACCATCTCTTCCGGTAAAACAGGCAATTTAACGTTCATACAACGTTCAAAAAGCTGTTTATCTTTGATAAGGCCATGTTTGATCACTTCAGCAAATCCAGAACGGATCTGTCTATCATCCAACGTTTCCAAAAACTTATTGGAAATAAAGACCGCTTTGGGCTGCGTAAATGTTCCGATGATGTTTTTAATATTATCCAGGTCGATTCCGGTCTTGCCGCCTACCGATGCATCCACTTGGGATAGCAAGGTGGTTGGTACATGGATAAAATCGATCCCCCTCTTATAGGTAGAAGCTGCAAAACCGCCCATATCTGTCACCACTCCTCCACCAAGGTTCAACATCAGGGATTTCCGATCCGCGCCAAAATCCAGCATGGTCTTCCAAACCCCAATACAGAAATCGATGTTCTTATTTTCTTCGCCAGGATCTACTTCGATAATATCATAATCTACGATATCAGGAATAAAGGCCTGAAGTTGTGGTAAACAATGATCGTTGGTATTTCTATCGACTAGTATTAATAGTTGTGAATAGTCATGATCAATAAGAAAGGATTGCAATTCATCCAGTTCATTATCGAATACGACTTCGTATCCTAAGCTGTTGATCTTTTTCATAATATAATTCAGGTTAAAGATAGACAATTTCTGAATCTACAAGAACAACAAATTTGTAATAACTCTGTTTTAAATTATCTTTACCTTGTTCCCATCAAATTCCACCAAATCTCCTACCCTAACCTTCAATCTTTTACGGTAATCCACTTCCCCATTATACTTCACCAATCCTTCTTCTACGACCCATTGAGCCATTGCGCCGTGCTCTACCCAGTTCATCACTTTCAATAATTGGATGAGCTGAATGTATTCCCCATTTAATGTAAACGTTTGCATAAACAAAAATAAATTTAATATGAACTATTACAATTGAATGTTTGAATTTATTTACAATTAATACCTAATTTTGTGAATCAAAAAAAATAGAATATGGATACAATTTCCCCCATAAAGCTAGACTTTAATAATACGGAAATCGCCTTCAGAGGCAAAAGTGATAAAGATCTGAATAAAGCATACTGGTTATTTAAAATGGTAGCAAGTAATGCACTGATCAAAATAGGTACTCCCATTACAAATTTCTCCTTAAATATAGGCTTACCCATCCAGGGAATCATCAAGAATACCATCTACAGACAGTTCTGTGGTGGCGAAAGTATTGCCGACTGTAACCGTGCGATCCAGGAATTGGGTCAGGGTAATGTAACGACCATCTTGGATTATTCGGTAGAGGGTGAAGATTCGGAAGAGAGCTTTGATGAATGTTGCGCAGAGATCCTACGTACAGTAGAAACTGCTAAACAGAATCCGTTGATCTCTTTTTGTGTATTCAAGCCTACAGGATTGGGAAGATTTGATCTATTGGCGAAAATCGATGCAAAAGAAACTTTGACGGAAGCGGAAAAAGCGGAATACCAACGTTTATGGGATAGATGTGATCGTATCTGTCGTGCTTGTCACGAAGCAGGAATTCGTGTATTGGTGGATGCTGAACATTCTTGGATCCAAGATACCATTGATGATATCGCTCGTGAAATGATGGAAAAATACAACCGTGAAAAACCGATTGTATATAATACTTATCAATTGTACCGTGCTGATAAATTGGCTTCATTAAAAGCTGATTTTGCGTATGCTAAAACTGCTGGCTTCCATCTAGGGGCGAAAATCGTTCGCGGTGCTTATATGGAGATCGAAAGAGAGCGAGCAAAGGAAAATGGATACCCTTCCCCTATCCAGCCTAATAAACAGGCTTCGGATACGGATTATAACCAAGCGATCCATTTCTGTTTGGATCATATTGACCAGATCGGTTTGATGGCTGGAACGCATAACGAACAGAGTTGCCGCATCCTGGCGGAGGAAATGGAAAACCGAAACATCCCACATAACTTGCCTAATGTTTTCTTTGCGCAGTTATTAGGCATGTCGGATAACCTTTCTTTCAACCTTGCAGCAGCTGGTTATAACGTGGCTAAATACATGCCATATGGTCCAGTGAAGGCCGTAATGCCTTATTTGTTCCGTCGTGCGCAAGAGAATACTTCCGTAGGTGGACAAACTGGCCGCGAGCTTTCATTGATCATGAAAGAATTGAAAAGAAGAAAAACCGTAAGGAAATAAGTTTTGAGATTTTAGCATTCCATTTAAGGAAACAAGAAACTTCAAAATAACTTAATAAAGATAAAACCATGGAATTCTCCTCGATGAGGAGAATTTCGTATTTTTGCGGCATGACAGATGCAGCCTACCAAAAGTATTTAAAGTTAAATTCCCTTGCCTCTTCCTATAAAGCGTTATTGTTCGATGTAGACGGCACCCTTGCCGATAATATTGATGCACATAAAGCTGCTTATGTTGCCGTTTCGGCGGAACATGGGGTTGATTTAGATCCTGATCTCATTGATGAGACTGCAGGATGGCCGACCATCGCTGTCGCAAAGGAAATTTCCATTCGCTATAACGTGGAACTGGATATTGAATCCTTCTCCAAAAGAAAGTCTGCTATATTTATCGAGCGCTTTATCCAAGCCACCCAACCTGTAGATTATGTAAGGCAGGTATTGTTCGATAATGTGGATACCCATAAAATTGGAATTGTATCCGGTGGAACCAGATCAACTTTGGCCATTACCCTTTCGGTAATCGATGTGGCCGGGAAATATGAGTCATTAGTCTGTGCGGGTGATACCCCAAAAGGAAAACCTTCCCCACAACCTTTTTTATTGGCTGCAGAGCAATTAGAGGTCGATCCTGCTGATTGCTTGGTATTCGAAGATGGAGATCCGGGTGTTCAAGGCGCTATCGCCGCTGGTATGGGCTGGGTGCGGGTGGACCAGGTGTAGCTTTTAGATGATAGATATTAGAAATTAGATGATAGACCTTTCTCGTCAATGCGAGGAGGCACGACGAAGCAATCTTTGAACTTTGCCGTCATTACGAGGAGGCACGACGAAGCAATCTTTCTTTTAGTGTCATCCTGAGCAGCGTCGAAGGATCTGTACGGGTACCACATGTAGATGCTTCGACTTCGCTCAGCATGACGACATGCGTTAAGATTGCTTCGTTCCTCGCAATGACGCATAATGCTCAAGGTCGGCAAAGTCTCTCATCTCTCATCTCTCATCTATCATCTCTCATCTATAATCTAAACCCCCTAGAAATTCGTTATAATCCTCAAACCGCCATTCGTATAATTCATATCTGCGGATTTAAAATTCCCAACGGGTAATTTCATATAAGGTTCTACAGAAATAGAAAAACCTCTGTTCATTTTCATTTCCTTACCAATAGATAGGTTTACAAATCCACCAAATCCATTGGCCTTAACATTCTGATCTTCCGTTTTAATAGCTTTGGATACCTGTTTGAATCCAGCTTCCAAATCCTTTTGGTTTTTAGGAAGACCATCCGGAAAAACTTCGGCCCCACTGTTTTCGATGTAATGTGTAAAGCGTTCCTGTTCGGTTACTTTAGCATAGGTCAATCCTGAAGATGCATAGAAACCACTTTTCGATTTGTATTTCACATCCAATGGAACTTCCAATGCCTGTACAGAACCTGAAACCGCATTTACATTCGGCAGAATCACAGCATTGCTCATTGTATAAGCAGTCAAGCTATTGGTATTATTCTTTTCGAGCATTTCTCTACTTGCAGAAACTGCGACATCCTGATTGGCAACCGGATTACGCATGGCTCCTACCTCATAACGGTTATAAGCAAGTCCGGTACGTACAGACAGATTTTTGGTCACATTGTATGCAACTAGCACTCCCCCACCAAAATTGAACTTTTCACTGGTAGAATTTGGCGACACGAATAATCCAAGGTCAAAACGCTCATTAAAATTGAACTTCTTGGATTTTAGATCCGGCTCACGACCAGCATTCGCCTTATTAGCCATATCTTGATTCG